>SMTZ1_10000998_pt1 | contig 41324 bp, 37 predicted proteins | sample DeeMarSWOR136_30_FD_25667 | JGI IMG/M metagenome (IMG submission 25667) | reverse complement strand
GTATTCTCCCTATGGTTCCGTTCCTGAACTTCACGTTCAGACAGAAGTTGTCCAGAAGCGGGTACTGTGAAAGCCCCCCTCTCCCCCCATACGCATGGACTTCCTCGATATCTCCAAGAAACCAGCGAAGGATATCAACGGGATGGCACACCCCACCGTACATGAAATCCTGCGGAACCTCGAGGCGCCACGGTGTGAACTCGAATACGGGCCTGATATCGTGGAGATAGTGTGCTTCAGCAAAGAGAATGCGCCCGATTTCCCCATCATCAAAGAACCGCTTTGTGGAAGCGAACTGGGGGTCGTAACGCATCGTCTGGCCGACGAGGAACTTCAACCCGGTCTTTCTCACGAGCTCCACGAGCTCCTTCGCGTGGTCCAGATTGCTGGTAAGCGGTTTTGTGCATACCACGTGCTTGCCCGCGTTCAGAGCTTCCCTGCAGTGGTCGTAGTGGAGATGATCAGGACTGTACACGCCGATGACGTCAATGTCTTTGCGTGCAATCAATTCTCTGTGGTCTGTTGTGTAGAAACCGAACCCCCACTCCTCGTCCAAGGCTTTCAGTCTGTCTTCATGCCGGCTGCATATTCCCCGCACCTCGAATACGGTGTCGTCCATACGGTTCAGTGGAAACATGGTCGAACCCATGCCCACACCGATGACGCCGATGCCGATCTTTTTCATCTCGTCACTCCTTTCATGGATTGCCGATTGCTCTGCACCCCACAGCCATGGGTCGTTTACTTTCTCATTTCTCCGATTCGGCTCAGAATGGTGGCAACGATAATAATCCCTCCAATGAACACCTCCCTGAAGTATGGACTCACGTTCATCATATTCAGAGAGTTCGACATGACTCCGAATATCACCACACCCAGGAACAGACCGAGCGCTGTACCCTTACCTCCCCAGAGTGACGTACCCCCAACGACCACGGCGGCAAGTGCTTCGAGCTCGTAGCCGTCTCCCGTATTGGGATAAGAGGCCCCAAGCTTCGAAATGAGCGTCATGGCAGCGAGTGAAACGAGCAATCCGCACAGAGTGTAGACGGCGATCTTGATGACATCCACGTTGACCCCGGAAAGGTATGCAGCGGTACGGTTGCCGCCCACGGCGTAGAGGGTTCTCCCGAACCGGGTATACTTCAGGAGCAGGTACGCAAAGACGAGAACGATGAAAAAGATGACGATCGGGATTGGTATAACCCCCAGCTTTCCCCTCCCCAGGGTTTCGAACATACCCTGCAGAGGAAAATTCCTGCCTTTGGTCGCCACGAGGACCAGCCCGTGATATGCAGCCCTCGTACCGAGGGTAATGATGAAGGAGGCACACTTAGACTTCGAAACGATCACCCCGTTGATGAATCCAAGACCTGCACCCAGAAAAACGACAACGATGACGGGTAACAGTATGCTCCCAGTGCGTGTCATGAGAATCGCCAGGACTGCACCGTTGAGTGAAATCTGCGATCCCACCGAGATATCGAAATCACCGGAGATAAGGATGAGCCCCACACCGACGGCCACGATACCCACGATGGAGATCTGGCCGAGCACATTGATGATGTTCTGGGGCTTGATGAAATTCCTGTTCACCATGGTGATAGCAATGGACAGCACGATGATGAATGCAATGAGAAACCCAGACTGACTGAAAACGAAATCCCGCACCTTGCTCTTCCTAGAGGAAGATACAAGCAATTCATCACCGCTGTTATTCACGTTCTCGCCCATTTCATACTCCCGTTGAGTACTTGAGCAGGCTCTCCTCGGTTGCGGAAGAGGTATCGATTATTTTCACCATCCTACCCCGCCACATGATGCCTATCCGATCACTCAGCGCAATGAGCTCGGGTAGGTCCGATGAAATCATAACGACGATCTTGCCGCGGATCGCCATGTCGTTCATGAGCTCGTAGATCTCCTTCTTCGCTCCCACATCGATGCCGATGGTCGGCTCGTCGAAGATGATGACGTCGACATTGCTGAGCATCCACTTTGCGAGCACAACCTTCTGCTGGTTTCCACCGCTGAGATTGACGACGACCTGTTCGAGCGATGGGGTAATAATGCGCAGACTCTTCACCATGCGGGCCGCCGAGCGGCGCTCCTCCTGGAGATTCAGGAATACAGGTCGCCGCATGGTCATCTCAGCAATGGTCACGTTTTCCTTTACCGGCCTCCCGAGGATGAGTCCGGTTTCCTTCCGGTCTTCGGTCAGGTATCCGAATCCATTCCTTATCGCGTCCATAGGGCTGTCGGGAGTCACATCTTTTCCACGATACAGAATTTTCCCCGCGTCCCTTCTGTCCAGACCGAACATGAGCCGTGCAAGCTCCGTTCTGCCGGACCCGACCAGCCCTCCGATCCCGAAAATCTCGCCCTCCCGTACGTCGAAGCTTACCTCCTCGACCGCACCACCTCCTGTCAACCCCTTCACCTCGAAAATGACCTCGCCCACTGCATGATCCGGCCGCACAAAGATATGTCCCGCTTTGCGGCCCACCATCTCTCCGATCACCTGCTCCTTGTCGCACTCTGCACGAAGGTGCGTCTCAACCTTCTTCCCATCCTTGAACACGGTTATTCTGTCGGCAATGTCGAAAACCTCATTTATGAAGTGGCTGATATAGATGATACCGATACCCTGTTCACTTATCCGTCGCACCACGTCGAGCAGGATCTTGGTCTCGTCAAGACCCAGCGTGGCCGTCGGCTCGTCGAGAATCAGGATGCGTACCTGTCTCGACAGGGCCTTGGCGATGCACACGGTCTTCCGCTCCACCGGAGAAAGCTCGGAGACGAGCTCCGAAACATCCAGATGAAGGCCGAGGGAATCGACCAGGGCCTGTGAATCCTGTATGCATTTTTTCAGGTTGAACAGACCCAGGCGGTTCATGGGGAGATGTCCCATGAAGATGTTTTCCGCAGCGGTCACGGATGTAACGAGCTGGTCCTCCTGATGGACCGTCTCGATTCCGATGGAAAGGGACTTTGAAGGGGACAGATAATAATAGGTTTCACCCTCCAGGGTAATATACCCCGAATCGGGGCGGTAATTACCGGCTAAAATCTCAACCAGCGTCGATTTTCCCGCACCGTTTTCTCCGACCAGACAGTGTATCTCTCCCCCGAAGAGATCGAAATCGATGCCGCTGAGCGCCTGCACTCCAGGGAAGCTCTTGTTGAGGTCCCTGATTTCGAGTAGTTTGTTCATACCCATACCTTAGACCCTTATCAAGACTCGGCTGATACCAAGACCATGCGCAGTTTCATGAGGAGAGCCGCAATCGACTCAAAAACTGCATTGATCGCACGTACGTCCTCCCTGCCCGTGGGACACGGCTTCATTCCCTCTATGTATGGAGGAAAGGAAAGCGGGCACGGATTTGCATCAGTGCCCGCAATTTTTTACATACTCTTCACCATTTCCCTGAAGTACTTTTCAGCCTTGTCAAAGGCGTCATCATTTGCAGCGTCCCAGTGCATGACTTCATCGATGTTGTCCATGGTGATAAACTTCATGGGAAGATAGAGGAGCTCTGGCGTCGTACCCTCGGTCATGTACTCGTACATGCTCAGGAAATAGAGCAGCCCGTGGAACCCGGGTGAATAATTGATAGTACCGTCGAGCTCACCCTTCTCCAGGCTCGCGAGGCAGAGGGGAGAACCGTTGGTGGTGAGTATGACCTTCTTGCCAAGCAGGCCGGCCTCCTTGATCGCCTGGATGATACCCTGGCCCATACCGTCGCAGTTTCCCCAGATGACGTCGAACGCTCTGCCCGACTGTATGAGGTCCTGGGTAATGTTGTAGGCCTTCAACTGCTGATACTCGCCGTTCTGGATACCCACTATCGTAAGTCCCCGCTTCGCCGCCTGGCTCTTGAAGCTCTCCAGGAACATGTCGATGGGGCCTGTTCCGATAACGCCGGTCACCACGAACACCTTGGAGCCAGGCCAGTTATCGGCTGTCACATCGGCAGCCATGACACCGAGCCCGTGCCAATCAAATTCCAGGTCGGCCACGATTTTACCGGGTCCCGGAGCGATAGAGCTGTTCTCAATGACCAGAGGAATCCCAGCCTCGTTGCACTTCTGCGCTGCAAGCTGGCAGCTGTCAGCGCTGACCGAACCGAGACCGATCATGTCGGGCTCCTTGATGATGAAGTCCTCGATGGCCGCTATCTCCTTGTTCTGGTTGTAGTCGGAGATAGCCACCTGCGTCCTGACACCGTACTTGGCTGCTGCAAACTCAAAGGCGTCACCAAGATAGGCATACCAGAGCTGCGCCATGGGCATGACATAGGCGAACTCAAGCTGCTCCTCTTCTGCCTTCTGACCTTCGGCCAGAACGATACCCGCACAGACAAAGGCCAGAATGAGAACGAGGATACCGAACTTCACAAATCTCTTCATGTGATTCCTCCTCTTTAGAGTATTGAGATTCCTCAACGAGGAACTGTACGCATTCCCAGGCTACTCCCCGCTAGCTTTTGGTTCTGAGGGGCGCCATATAACCCCAGTCACCTGCAACCCCTTTCAAGATGTTGAAGGAGCAGCCCTCCTCACGCTTGTCCGCTCCGATGAGTACGGGAACCCCATCCTTGCTGTACGCCCTCTGTAACCGGTGCCGATCACCAGTGCCGCTCTCCTCCCATCCCCACAGGGGCATGCAGCCATCGAAGAATGCCAGGAGCTCCTCACCGCTCAACTCCGGGTGACGGTATGAAACCATCTCCACGCCATTGTCATCACGGTAATACGTACTTTCGTCTAATTGGCTTCCCTCGGGCACCGGTAATCCTGCAATAACGCTTTCAACGGCCCTCACCGGCCCGCATTCGTCAGCATGGGCGCGCGGCCAGATGCAGATGAGGGTGAGCGTAAGGAGCATGAATAGGGTTTTCAATAGTACCATCTTCAAGCCACGACGATATTGATACCCATTTTCCGAAACTCGTTCAGTGTTTGTTCCTCGATCTTGCTGTCCGTGATGATATTTTTCACGTCCCTCAGCTCGAACCACTTCACTGTCGAGGTCCTGCCGAACTTTGTCGAGTCGACGAGTAGAATCGCCTCCCTCGCGTTTCTGTACATCTTTGTCTTCACCGCTATCTCGTCGGGTGAATATACATCACTGATGCCTCCATACTTCGATACGCTGAGGGTTGAAAAAAAGTATTTGTTGCCATTGAAATCATCGACAGTCTTCAAGGCCTGTGGGCCGACAAAGGAATCGAAGTCCTTGTTGAGTTTGCCTCCCGTGGAGACGAAGCCGATATGCTCATCTTTCAGAAAGAGGTCTATGACCAGTGCGCTGTTCGAGACGACCATGACATTTCGATAGGAGGACTGACACAGAGCTTCGGCAAGATAGTAGGTGGTAGTCGAGTTGTCTAGAAAAACACAGTCGCCGTTTTCGATGAATGAAAGTGCCTTTCGTGCGATCCTCCTTTTCAGGTCCACATTTACCCGTATTCTCGAGCGGAAAAGCTCGCTTTCCTCCTTTATGGTCACCTTTCCGTAAAACTTGTTTATCCTGCCTTCCCGCTCGAGCAGGTTCAGATCTCGATGAATGGTGGACAGCGAAACGGAAAATCGATCCTGAAGCTCATCGACTGAACAGACCCGTTTATGGCTTATGTGCTCGAGTATCTCTTCCTTTCGTTCATGTTTTCCCATGCCCCTGCATCGTATCATGATTCATGAAAAAAACAAGGGATATGTTTATTGAATTTACAAATATCTCATATTTTCTATGGAATATTTCACGAAATATGAGATATTACCGTGTCCCTGGCCACCCTATACTGTCAGGTGCTGTCCGGAAACCAGGCCTCCTTGCCCTTGAGGTATTCCATGAACTCGACTACGGTACCGTCCTTGTACTCGAAGAAACCCACGCGCACAAATCCACCCACGACCCATGGTTCGATGAGCACGCGCAGGTCCCGTGAGGCTTCCTGGATACTCTCGACTCTGAAAGCGATGTGAGCCCGCTCCTTGACCTCTTTCGGCACTGTGCTGTCCGGTTCGTATCGAAGCCACTCGACGTGATAGGGATGATCCTTCGGACTGGTTACCCAGCAGCGTGAGTCCTCAACCCAGTTCTCACCCTCTTTTTTCTCTGTTGTTTTCATTCCCACATGATCGAACTCCATTCACAATCCTCCATTCTGTTGGTGTTTCGTCAGCCGGGGTACTTCAACGTGGATCTGGCTTTTCCCGTTTTTCTGAACTCGATGGCCTCATCGATGATATCGATGATGTTGTACTTCGGGTTGTATCCGAGCACAGAACGGGACTTGTTCAGATCGATCTGAAAATCATGGAACTCGCCGTACTCGAACTCCACGACTGGGATGCCCAGCTTCTCAGAAATGTAACCGGCCAGTATCTCATAGCTGAAGGGTGCAGGGCCGGAGACGTTGAAAGCCTGAAAGAGCGCGCTCCTGTTACCCACGGCGAGCATGACCGACTGCACCACATCGTGTATGCTGACCACATGGCGTAAACCAGGTCTGCCATCGGGATGCACGAGTTTGGCGACACCATCGGTGTCCTTCTCGAAAAAGGCCTTTTGCTCAGGGGTCACGGCAAGCTCTCTCCACACAGGCACGCCGAAATTGGGTTCTCGCAGCGTCGCATGGGCGAGCACATCGTCCTCCGCGTATACCCAGGAGAAACGGAGCGTGGTGATGGGCAGCCTGTACTGAATGATGTACTGTTCGCACATGGTCTCTTCAAGAACCTTTGAAAAGGCATAGTAGCCCGGATATGCGGAGTGTGGATAGGTTTCGTCGATCGGGTAGGGATGTGGATAGTAGAATATGCCTGCGCGCGCGTCGGAGCCGGCCTGTATGTACTGCTGAATATGGCCCGCCTCCTTGCAGGCGTCGAGCATACAGAAGGTCCCTCGTACGTTCACGCTCATGAAGGTCTCACGGTTTTCCTTGACATTGGCAAGATGGATAACCCCATCCATATCCTCTATCAGTCTTATGGGAAGCGTTTCGTCGCTCAGATCTCCCTTCATCACCTCCACACCTTCAATACCCACCGGCTCCTCGTGCTCGAGGGCTCTGATCTGGTAACCGGCCTTTTTTAATTCGGGTATGATATATCGGCCAATCTTCCCGCTTGCCCCGGTTACTGCAATGTTCTTGATCTTCATACCAGCACACCTCCTCGATGGATCTATGCTCCCCTCCTCAGCACTTTTTCCAAATATTCCCTGCTCCTGCAAACCGCCTCCTCCCGGTTCCCTCCGCCCTGAAATTCAATGATCAGGTCACCGTTGAAACCGACTCTTCTCAGCGCATCTACATATGCCGGGAAGGGCACATCTCCCTCTCCCACGGGAGGAAGCACCCAGCGCATACCCTTTGGGATATGTATGAACTCCTCCCCCTCGGGTACCCTGAAGACATGCTCCGCAGGCACCGCCCTCTTCGAACCCTTAGGCAAAAGAATTGCGTCCTTGGCATGGGTATCCATGATAAAACTCTTCAGCTCATGGACGGCTCGAACCACCTCATCGGGAACCAGAACGAGATTGGCGGGATCGAAATTGATGCCCAGATGGGGTGAGTCAATCTCATCCATCATCATTTTCATGAGTTCGAGATTGTTGACCATAACGCCGGGTCCGTTCTCAACAAGCACCACGACACCACAGGATGCTGCGTAGTCCACCAGTCTCGAGAACCGCACGATCATCTCTTCCCATTCGGTGAGCTTTCCAGGAACACCGCCCGACTCGGTTACCACGTACCGGATGTGGCTTTGGGCTGCGAAATCGATGGCACTCCGGAGCTCTTTGAAGATGTCTTCCCACTCCCGGTGAGGATCGAGTATGTCCGTATAGGCAGCGAGGCTCTTCAGTTCCATGTTTAGTTTTTCCAGGAGACCCACGATCTCCTGCGGGTGACCCCCGCTCTCGGCGAGCATATCCCGAAACCAGAGCTGCACCACCTGGAATCCGAGATCCGCCGCTTTTCTGATATTTTCACCATAGGTGAGATGCGGATCGATCGGGTCAATGAGCAATCCTATTCGCATGGCGCCTATTCCTTTCGCAGCAGTCGTTCAGCGTTCCGAAAAAAGATATCTTCCTTCGACCTTTCTCCAAGGCCGTTCCGCTCAATGGCATCCAGTATGGCCCTCACCTGTTCGTAGACGAAGAGCGTGTACTCTGCCTCCTCCTCGTGAGACCGGCGATCCATGTTCCAGGAAAAATCTTCTCTGCTGAGATTTATGTAGGTCCGTTCCGTCCACTCGCGCTTTCCGTGAAAGAGTGTGATGGGCATATCTGTGCCGTAGAGTATCTGTTTCGAATCGATTTTCGATAGGGCGATATCGTACACTGACGGGTTGAGCACGGCTGACGTATCGAAATAAAACCCCTCGGAGCTGCCCAGTTTCCTCAGGCCCTCATCGAGAAAATAGGGGCAGAAGGAGCGTCCAAAATGGGCTATGATGATGGTTACGTCCGCATAGCTCTGTCGTATGTCCAGAAGCTCCCGCACGTTCCGTTCGTCGGCAAACCGCTCCTTTCTCGGTAGATGGAGCATGACGATTCCGCGAAGCCTGTTAAGTATGCTCCATTGGTTGCGGGGCATGAAATCGAAGATGCTCATGTCCGCGCCCTTTTTCCCCGAAACCATGTCCGGGTAGGGCTTCACGCCCAGAAACCCCTCCTGAGCCAGGGTTTCCTCGACACATTCATCATCCCATTGGGGCATCACGCACATAAACGCCGTGAGTTTTCCCTTTCGCTGTTCCCGTGCAAGATACGCGTTGTTTTTCTGCAGATCAGCTTCACGAACCGGCATGGGAAATCCATTGATGGTGTAACCTGCATCGGGAAACAGCTCCCTGGCGCAGCCATGAGCGTCGTCTACGGGAAGTATGTGGCCGCACTCCATGGCCCAGTCAGATAACCACCTCTCCTCCGGTACCATCGAAACGTGCTCCGGAAGGTTGAGATGCACGTGGATGTCACATAGGCGGGAGGGCAGCCGTGGATGGATATATTCAAGGTAAAATCGCCGGTCTTTCTCGGTGAGATCAAAGTATGGCTGCATGGTGCTCCTCTTTTCCGTGCCCTGTGTACAGATGGCAGGCCGTCAAGTGACCCTCTTCAACCTCCTCTATCGCCGGCTCCACATTGAAGCAGATATCCATACGCTTCCAGCAGCGGGTGTTGAACCGGCATCCCGGGGGTACGGCATACGCGCTCGGAACCTCACCGGTCAGAATGATCCTCTTTCTGTTCCGCTCGATCTCGGGATCGGGAATGGGAACCGCAGAGAGCAGCGCCTTTGCATAGGGATGCAGGGGGTTCCGGAACAGTATACCCGTGGGTGCATGCTCGACGATCTTCCCAAGATACATGATCGCGATACGGTTACTGATGTGTCTGACCACGCTCAGGTCGTGTGAGATGAACAGGTAGGTCAGATCGAAGGTGTCCTGCAGCTCCTGGAGGAGGTTTATGATCTGCGCCTGCACCGATACGTCCAGCGCTGATACCGGCTCGTCGGCAACGAGGAATTCGGGATTAATGACCAGGGCTCGGGCGATGCTGATACGCTGGCGCTGGCCACCGCTGAACTCATGGGGATACCGGTCGATGAATTCAGGGTCAAGCTCCACCACCTCGAGCATTTCCTGCACTCGCTTCCTCCTGTCTCTCCCCTCGGCAATACGGTGAATCTTGAGCAGCTCTGATATGGTCTGATACACCGTCATGGACGGATTGAGTGAGGCGTATGGATCCTGAAAAATCATCTGTATGCGCCGCCGCATGCGACGCATTTCCCGCTCGTCCAATGAACCGAGGCTCTTACCGTCATAGTAGATTGCGCCGCCTGAGACAGGAATGAGTTGCAGTATGGCCCTGCTTATGGTTGATTTTCCGCAACCTGATTCGCCGACGAGCCCGAGGACTTCCCCCTTTCTAATTTCAAATGAAACCCCGTCAACGGCCTTGATGATGTTTCTCTTCCGTGTAGCGGCGAACTGCTCCCTAGCGGCAAACTCGACGCGCAGGTCCCGCACCTCGAGGAGAGATTTTCCGCCAGCCATTGTTCCTCCACTTTTTAGAATTGTCCCGCCCATCCCTACCAGAGATCCTCCCTCCCTCGAAAACATGCCATGGCGTGGCCGTCCATCAGCTCCTCAAGCCTCGGAACCTGTTCCCAGCACTCTTCACAGGCATACTCACACCGGGGAACAAAGAGACACCGGGCCGGCGGATCGAAGAGCGACGGCGGCAGACCGCCGATCGGCTGCAGACGCTCCTCCCTTCGGTCCATACGGGGCGTCGAAGTCAGGAGGCCATGGGTGTATGGGTGTCGAGGATTGGAAAATAGCTCGGTCACGCCCGTTTCTTCGACGATACGTCCCGCATACATCACCGCCACCCTCTGACACATCCCGGCGACGATACCGAGATCATGGGTTATCAGCAGGATCGATGTTCCGATCTCCTCACAGATATTCTTCATGAGCTCTAAAATCTGGGCCTGTATGGTCACATCCAGGGCTGTGGTCGGCTCATCAGCAATGAGTATGCGGGGCTTGCAGGACAATGCCATGGCGATCATGACCCGCTGCCGCATGCCCCCGCTGAATTGATGGGGATAGTCACTGATCCTCTTCTCAGGTGAAGGAATACCCACGGTTCGAAGGAGCTCGATGGCCCTCGCTTTCGCCTCGCGGCCGCTTACATCTGTATGTGTGGTGATGGACTCCGTGAGCTGGCGTGAGACGGTCAGCACCGGATTCAGTGAAGTCATAGGGTCCTGAAAGATCATGGCGATGTTGTTGCCCCGTATGAGCCGCATCTCCTCCTCGGTCAGGGAGAGCAGATTTCGGTCTTCGAGCATGATCTCCCCGCCCACAATCCTGCCCGGGTACGGCACGAGGCGCATGATCGAGAGGCCCGTCACGCTCTTTCCGCAACCGCTTTCGCCGACCATGCCAAGCATCTCACCTCGGCCCAGCGTGAAGGAGATGCCGCTCACAGCGCGAATCGTACCCTGCGTCATGGGAAAAGAGGTGTGCAGGTTCCTTACACTGAGCAATGTTTTCGTCGAGCTCATTTTTCGCCGATAACCCTGTGTTTCAACCGGGGATCGAGCGCATTCTGAAGTCCGTCCCCGACGAGATTGATTGCAAGAATGGTCACCAGTATGGCCAGTCCCGGAAAGGTACCGGGCCACCAGGCCACTCCCAGATAGCTTCTTGCGGCACCGAGATCGGCCCCCCATTCGGGCGTGGGCGGCTGCACGCCGAGACCGATGAAGTTGATCGATGTGGCGATGATGATGGCCCACCCGACTGCCGTGGTGGAGAGCACCAGGAGCGGCACAAACACATTGGGCAGAATGTGCCGTGTGGCAATCCGAAAAGTGCTGCAGCCCCCAGCACGCGCTGCCTCGACATACACGTTCTCCTTTGCCGACAATACGCTTCCCCTCACCAGGCGCGTATAGGCAGGTATAAGGGAAACTCCCACGGCGATCTGAACCTTCGCGAGCCCGGTCCCGAGAATGGCGACCACGATCAGGGCGAGCAGAATGCCAGGGAAGGAGAGAAGTATGTCTATGAACCTGGAGATGATGTTGTCCGTCCACCTCCCTGCATAACCCGCAATGAGACCGAGGGGGATCCCTATGCCCGCTGCCACGACCACGGCGAGAACGGAGGCCTGCAAAGTGAGCCTGGTGCCGTACAGAACTCTGCTGAAAACATCCCGTCCGAACTGATCAGTACCGAATATGAAGGTTCTGCTCGGCGGCTGCAGCCTTGATCCCGTGCCGATTTTGATAGGATCATGGGGAGCAATCGACGGTCCGAATATGGCGATGATGATCAGCAGGATCAGGACAAAGGCGCTCACCAGCGCGGCCTTGCTCTGCCTGAACCGGTCGAATGACTTTTTGACCCCTTTCCATCCCCTCGACTCGGCCCGCGCCAACTCATCGATCCTGTTCTTTGATACTGACCTGAAGAGCATGTGCTATCGACTCCGAACTATGCAGTCATGCATAGTGTATGCGTGGGTCTACCACCGAATAGAGCACATCGATTATAAGATTAGACACGATATAGATAATTCCGAAAACAAGGATGGTCCCCTGAATCAGAGGATAGTCCCTCTGCAGAATCGCGAGAACTAGGAGTCTCCCGAGGCCCATCCGCGCGAAGAGCGTCTCAATGACCACTGCCGACCCCATCATGTTCCCGAACTGAAGCCCGATCATCGTTATGACAGGAATAAGCGCATTCTTGAGAGCGTGACGAAATACAACGATCCGTTCGATCAGACCCTTGGATCGTGCGGTAAGGATGTAGTCCTTTTCGAGCACCTGAATGAGATTGGCACGCACCAGCCGGGCAATGATGGCGGAGTATCCAATCCCCAGCGATAGAGCAGGGAGCACGAGACGCTTCCCTCCCCCCTGCCCGGTTGCCGGAAACCACCCCAAATTAAGGGCAAAGAACAGGATGAGAAGAATGCCGAGCCAGAACGCAGGTATGGCGACTGCCAGATTGGCCGCACCCATGGCCGCATTGTCGACCCACGAGTTGGGGCGAAGGGCGGCGACGATTCCCATGGTAAAACCGAACACGATCGCGATTCCCATGCCCGCAAAGGTCAACTGCAGGGTCGGAACCAGGCGCTGTGCGATTTCAGATGCCACCGGTGCGTGCCGCTGAATGGATTCACCCAGGTCCCCACGCACGACATCCCACAGGTAGTTCGTGAACTGCGTGAAAAGCGGCTGATCGAGACCCAGAACCCTGCGCATCTCCGCGATCTGTTCCGGCGTCGGGCTCGTCCCGAAGAGCATGACCTCAACCGGGTCACCAGGAATTAGATGTATGATAAGAAAAACGCCTATGATGACCCCGAAGAGCGTGGGAATTGCGAGAAGCAGCCTTTTAATGATGTATCTTCCCACGAAACCATCCCCCTCCGTCTGTCACCCTCTTTTTAGTGCGCCCGGCAGGGTGCACTAAAAAGAGGGCACAGCCCTGCATACAAGCTGTGCCCTGGAGTTTTTTAATCTTTCTCATTCGGCAAAATAGGCGCCGTGGTACAGTGGAAGCCCGGTAATCTCATACTCGATGCCCTCTATCTCCTTGCGCATCGCCAGTGCGAGAGACTTTCCGAAGAGAGGCACGGTTATCCCCTCCTCCATCAACCACCGCTGCGCCTCCTTGTACCGCGCCGCACGCACCTTCGGATCGGGATTCTGCTCCGCTTTTATCAGCAGAGCATCCAGCTCAGGGTTGTTCACATGGGCCCAGTTGGTGGAGCCTATGTAATTGCTGTGGTACCAGGATACCATGAACATGGGATCAGCCCACACATAGAAAGGCATCGCAATGTTGAGTGCCTTCGTGTCGTTCCATTTTCCGAAGGTGGTCCCCACGTCCTCGCTCTCGATCACGATTTCCATGCCGATCTGCCTGAGCTGGTCCTGAACCACTGACGCAGGCTCATCCATACCTCCGCCCGGCCAAATGCCCCAGTTCAGGGTCAGCCTCTTGCTGTTCTTCACCCGGATTCCGTCGGAACCTGCCTTCCACCCGGCATCCTCCAGAATCTGCTTTGCCTTCGCGGGATCGTACCGGTATATCTTGTCGATTTCGGGATCGTATCCCAGGGTGTTCTTCTCGATGGGTGAGTAATGCGGCTCATTGGTTCCCTTGTAGAGGAGGTCACACATGGTTTCGCGGTCGATGGCATACTCGATTGCAACACGGACCGCCTTCTCATTGGTGGGGAACTTTTGATAATTGAGCAGCATTATCCAGGGCGCACCCGCTACCGGAGTGATGGCAAGTCTCAGGTTCGGGTCCTTTTCAATGCTGGGGATATCGTGGGAGCGCACGCTGTCGACGATGTTCGTCTCACCCGTTTTCAGAGTGCTGATGCGGGTGAGATCCTCCGGAATAATTTTGTATGTGAGGCTTTCCATGTAGGCAGGTCCCGGGTGACCCCATTCAGGCCCCCAGTTGTAATCCTCGAAGCGGACGAGCGACACGGAATCGTCGGGTACATACTCCTTGAGCATGAAGGGACCTGTACCAGTCACGTGGAACTGATACTGATCGCCCCATTTCTTTACAGCAGTGGGTGAGAGTATGGGTACATAGGCTGTGCAGACCATGTTCAGAAAGCCGGCAAAGGGCTCCTTGAAATGCACCTTGATGGTGTAATCGTCGATCACCTCGCTGTAATCGTAGGGCCCGACAGCGCCGAGTGCAGCGGCTGACCTGGTCTCGGGATCGACGATCCTGTCCAGGCTGAACTTCACCGCCTCAGCATTGAAGGGTGTCCCGTCATGAAACTTCACATCCTTTCGCAGATAAAAGGTGTACTCTGTGGCATCGTCGGACACCTCATACCGCTCGGCCAGACCGGGATAGATCTTCGGGTCACCCGGTCTCTGCCTCAGGAGCGGGTCGTGAATCTGCGATCCCATGGCCAGAACTATCTGAAGGATGGTAACCTGCGGGTCCAGGTTGTCCGGCGACTGCCAGGTACCGTAGATAAGCTCGCCCCCCTCCTTTGTCACCTTTGCAGCTTTCTCCGGCTCGGGTGCCCCCTTCTTGCCGGAGGCGAGCAGTAAAGATGCACACACCATGATAATGACGAGAGTCAATACCTGCCACTTTCTGATACGTTTCATCTTCATCCTCCCCTATTGCATAAAGATTGGAAACATCGATGCACGACTCATTTATTGTACCATTTTTTCTTCCCTATCACCCCCTTTTTTTATGATAAAAGAACGAGGTCCATAGGGTTTATAAAAACACTACAGATCGCCTTAAAAATCGCGATGCACTTTCACAGGTTTTCCACCGCTTCTGATCGATTCCCATGCCGCAGAGAGAATGGCAATGGTTTTGGTACCCTCACGGGCATCGATGGCTGAGGAAGCACCGTTCGTGAGACATTCCTCGAAATTCGCCATGTAGCGGCGCACCGCATCGCCTTGACCGTAGGCTCCCTTCAGGTCGGGCGGCACATCGGTTTTGAATACGGGCTTCGTGTCGAGCTTGTCGAGAACCACCCGCATCTGCGTTGGTTTGAAATCGTGGAAATCCGCGATGGCGCTGCCCTTGGTGCCGTATATGTTCAGTCCCATCATGGGCATGGGAGGCTCGACGATCCCGTAGGCGCCCAGAACCCTGGCCAGCTTGCCACTGGCGAACTTGATGTTGAGCAGGTAAGTGTCTTCCAGGGGATAGGTGGGATTGACCCCGCTCTTTACCCCGTAAGCCTGCACCTCCTCGGCCTCGCCAAAGAACCACACGAGGGAGTCGACGGGATGGCAGCATCCACCGTACATGAAATCCTGAGGGACTTCTATCCTCCACGGCGTCAGGGGAATGATCTCTCGAAGGTCATGCACATAGTGGGCTTCTCCGAAGATGAGGTCTCCCAGGTCACCATCGTCGTACATCTTTTTGATCGCGATGAAGCTCGTGTAAAACCTGCAGGTTTCACCGACCAGGAACTTGAGACCCGTTTTGTCGGTAAGATCGACAATCTCAAGCGCGTCCTCCAGGCTCGTCACCATGGGCTTGGTAACGACTACATGCTTGCCAGCATTGAGCGCTTGTTTTACATGCTGGGCGTGAAGGTGGTCGGGAGAAAAGACCACAACGACCTGCACATCCTTCCTCTCGATGAGCGCGCGGTAATCATCGGTGGTGAAGGAGATGCCGCACTCCTTACCGATCCGATTCACCTTGTCTAGATGCGCTGCACAGAGCGCCCTCACCTGAAAACGGGAGCTGGGATCATCGTTGAGATAGAGGAGGTCCAGTCCCATGCCGACACCAATGACACCGATACCAATATCCTTTTTCATTGCACGCCCCTTTCTCTGCGGAATGTCAGTGCTGGGGAGCATCACACATTATACATGGAATTCGGGTAGGATTATAAACGCAATGAAAATTTTAGTCAAGTCTTACAAAGATATTTCCATATAAATAAAAATAAATATAAGGAAATCGAAAACAATATTTCTTTGCTTCTACGGCCTTAAAATCCCCATCTCCCAGATATTTTAAGAATATTATTTTTGTTTCATGTAATTATGTTTTTGAATATATACATATTCATTTATATACTTTACTTTTTTCATGTTTAATTTATAATACAACTCACGGAAACTTGATAAAACCACGTTCACGGACAGGTTCATGCCATCCTTTCAAAAATCAGAGGCTCTCTTCGAAGAAGCCCGACAGATCCTGCCGGGCGGGGTGACCAATGCCCGGCATCCGGCTAAGTTTTACCCCGGACACTATCCGATCTTCATGAACCGGGGAAAGGGCTCCCACGTCTGGGATGTGGACGGCAATGAGTACATCGACTGGATACTCTCCTTCGGGCCCATCATACTGGGCCACGTGCATCCCAGGGTGGAGCAGGCAGTCCGAAATTCTCTTAAGCAGGGCTTTTGTTTCACAATGGTGCACCCCGTGCAGAACGAACTGGCCCGCTTGCTCATCGATATCGTTCCCTGTGCAGAGATGGTCAAGTTTCTCGTCGGCGGCTCGGACGTGACAAGTGCCGCCATCAGAATCGCGCGCATCTACACGGGAAGGGACAAGGTGGTGAGATGGGGCTATCACGGCTGGCACGACTGGTGCTACGGAGGCTCTGGCACGGACCGCGAATCCTTCGGTGTGCCCGATGGAATAAAACGCGACATACTGACCTTCACGTACAACGATATCGATTCTCTGGAATCGGTTTTCAAGAAACATACAGGGCAGATCGCCTGTGTGATCATGCAGCCCTACGAGGCTTCCAGGGAATGGCCCAGGGAGGGTTTTTTAGAGGGTGTACAGAGAGTAACTCATGAGAACGGTGCAGTGCTCATCTACGATGAGATACGCACAGGATTCAGGATGGCGCTGGGGGGAGCGCAGGAGTACTTCGGTGTGACACCCGACCTTGCTGCGGTGAGCAAGGCCATAGCCAACGGATACCCCATTTCGGCAGTAGTGGGACGGCGTGAGATCATGCAGGTTGCCGAGAGAACGAGGCTCACATCAACCTTCCTGGTCAACTCCTTCCCCATGTTTGCTGCCCTGGAAACCATCCGGGAGCTGCAGGAGAAGAGGGGAATCCAGTACATGTGGACGAGGGGCAAGAGTCTCATGAAGGGGCTGGAATCCATCATCAATGAGTCGGGAGTGGATGCCCGTGTCATCGGTGCACCGCCGCTTCCTATGCTCGCCTTCACCGACAGGAATGAAAACCGGCGGGAGGCCCTGAAAAAGCGTTTCTTCGTGGAAACCACGAAGAGAGGGGTACTGTTCCATCCCAACCACTGCTGGTTTCTCTCCATTGCACACTCAGAAGAAGATGTCGACAAAACACTCGACGTTTCCAGAGCCAGTATGAAAGTTGCGAAGAAAAGCCTCAACGTGTAATCTATCCTTTTACCATGGACCTTAAGATGCATACCTACATGGAACTCCTGTATCTGAAATGAGGTGCTGCGTATGGCCTTGAGCGCGAGACAGCGGAAAATGCTCCAGATCATTCAGGATGAGAAAAAGGTATACGTGGCGGATCTGGCAAAACATTTCGATGTCACGGAGGCGAGCATACGTCTCGATCTTGGCACCCTGGAAAACATGGACTGCATTAAGCGCTTCCATGGCGGAGCCCGGGTGGTGCAGGCATCGGCATACGATTTACGTATCGGAACCAACCAGCAGATTAAACGCAGGATAGCGAAGAGAGCCATCGAGTACATCGAACCGCGGGAAACGCTCTTTCTCGATTCAGGTACCACGGTTCTCACGCTCGCCAAGGCGTTGATCGTGTTCGACAACCTCACAATCATCACCAACTCCATGCCCATCGCCACCAAGATAGGCCGGGAGCAGAGCAATGCGGTGATACTCGCAGGCGGGTCCTTCAACTACTCCGAGCAATGCTGCGAAGGCCTTATGACGGAGAAGTTCCTGGACAACTTCTCCGCATCCAAGGCGTTCATCGGAGCCGATTCCGCTGATGTGTCGAGCGGCCTGTTCTCCAACGGCATCAGCATGTTCGGGTACGTACAGAAGATCATGCAACACTCGAAGCAGACCCTGCTATTGGTGGACTCCTCGAAGTTCAGCAAGGTCGGCGCCATCAAGATCTGCGACATGCAGAGCGTCGACATCATCATCACCGACGACGGGATACCCGAGGACCAGAGAGAGAAGCTGACAGACATGGGGATACAGGTGGATATCGTATAGGTTTACCCCACATCCAGCACGGGTTTGATGTCGAGCAAATGGCACAGATCCACGAGCTCCTGCACATAGTCTCCGAACACGGCGGCGAAGTGCTGTGACTGCACATGGTCGAGGATGCTTCTCACGCTCGAATCGGGAAAGAACTTCACGCTGGGCCATGAAGGAAGCGGTACACCCATCTCGACCCACTGTGGAGGTTCCTTACCCTCACCGGTTACGATGTGCATACGGTATCCGTCGTGGTCTTCGGAGAGGCAGGCCAGGGTCATACGTCCCTGCTTCATCTTAGAACAGTGGGCGATACCGCCGAGCAGTACCGTGGACACGTCCTTTATCTGGGGGTTTCCATCCATCATACCGTTGGGAATGTAGCCGTCCTCGCCGAGGAGTATCCACTCGGGGTGATGCTCGTAGTGCTCCACGAACATGACCTCCCCACCGCTCAGCCACTTGAGCATGAGCTCCGCCACCAGATTGCCCACATCGTTCTCGTCCACGTAGGGAATACCGGCTGAGGCTACGAGGGCTGAGGGCACCGCGTGGGTAAGACCCATCTCCAGGTCCACCCCATCGACACACTTGTAGGAGAAACCGCTGAAGTTCTTCTCCCTGCAGATCTCGACTGTCGCCATGTACATGCGAATCGCACGCTCGATGACCTCGTCCTTTGGTTTGCCAAGGGGATATTCCCATTCTTTGGTAATCTTCGCAATTTCATCTTTCACTGCATGTGCATCGAGCGCGTTTATCTTGCGTTCGAGCTGCATCATGTCCACGCTCTCTATCTCAGGGCCGATCTGGTCTCGCAGCCTCAGCGCGTTGAAGCAGGTGGTGTAGAGTCCCATGTCGTTGAACCCGACCATGCCGACGCGGGTCTTGCGGAGCCTCTTTGCAACCTGCGCAGCCCTGCCGAACTTGATGATCCCGTCCACGTCCATGGGAGAATCGGGCCCGTTGAACAGGTACTTGAACTTGAATCCCCACTGTTCCAGGGGATAGCGGATTGCCGTGGTACCGGCACCTGCAGCCGGCGAGATGAGAGTGTCGCCCTCGGTAAACCCGCCGAAGCTGTAGAGCACCATTGGCCTGTCGCGAAACTCGAGCAGCACCCGGGTGACGCCGCGCACCTCGATCCAGTTGACGATGTTGGCGATGAGAAAGTCCCAATCCTTCTTTTTTAACTCAGCGATGGCCTGCTGGGGCTCCTTACCCTCGCCGAACACAGGATCGGTCCTGACGAGCTCGATGCCCGCATCACTGAGCTGCTTTTCAGCCCGGGCGCTGATCTCCTTGAGCCTGCCGGGCTCATAGAACTGCGTGCCGAATGACACGTAGCCGGCTTTCAATGGTTCCATATGTTTCTCCTTACCTTTGGTTAATGTTTCGAAGTTACGTGATAGAGAAAAATACAATAAGGACAGAACTTGTGAAGTATGATAGACCATCGTTGACTATCACTGCTTCGTCAGTCGCCTTCGGCTCCTTCCTCGTAGTAACAGTACCCACCTTACTTTCTCCATCAAATAAGATATTCAACTTCCGGATGACACTTTCATATAGTCTTTAAGACATTATCTACCTTATGAATCCCCATAATTCCTTTTACAGCTAGCTGCTGTACGCACGGAAGGTCCCTTTCAAATTATCGTAGAGCTCGTTATAGAGCGCATATCTCTGATCATAGACGTCCCTGTTTTCTATGTTCGGCTCGAACCGTTTTCCCTTTTTCACCATGGCCTTGACCGCCTCTTCAATACTCTCATAATCGCCCACCCGCACCGCGGCCATAATGGCGGTGCCGAGAGTCGATGTCTCCTCCTCTTCCATGCGCACGATGGGGCAGTCGCAGATGTCAGACTTGATTTGAAGCCAGAGATCGGAACGTGCAGCCCCTCCCATGGAGTGGATCTCCTCCACCTGAATGCCGAAATCCTTCACAAGGTCAAGAATTTTACGCAGCATGTACCCTATGGATTCCATGATCGCCCTCGAAAAGTGAGCCCTGTCGTGCTTCAGGGTGATGCCGTAGAATACCCCCTTGGCATAGGTGTCGTTTTCTGGAAAATGGGCCCCTGCAAGGAACGGGAGAAAAACGATCCCCTCGGAACCGGCTGGAATAGACGCTGCGAGACGGTTCAACTCTTCATACCCTTCTCCCGAATTCTCACCGCTCCCGCTGGAGGAGTGAACGATGTTGTCTTTAAACCACTTGTACGCGATTCCTGAAGTCTGCGCGTATGGAAGCAGAGTGAACTTGTTCGGTATGACATGGGGCTGGTAGGGGAGCTTGACCTGGCGATCGAACAGAAGCTCGTCCACAGTTACCACCACTGCCATGGCCGATCCGGTGGTTTCAGTCACGATCCCGGGCTTGATGTTACCTGCGCCAACGGCGCTGGTAATCTGGTCCATGGCACCTTTGACCACCACCACGTTCCTGGTCATACCGAGCTCTTCGGCAACCTCCGGCTTCACCCTCTCAACGATAATCCCCTCCTCGATGATGGGCGGCAGCACATCGCCAATGCCGATATAGTCAACCGTCCTGTGCCAGTATACCCCCTTCTGAATATCCACAAGACCGGTTGAGCAGTTTATGGATGTGGTGGTGATGTACTTTCCCGTCAGCCGGTAGACGATATAGTCCTCCACGAGCAGTATCTTTCTGATTCGTCCGAAGACCTCCGGCTCGTTCTTCTTCACCCACAGAATCTTGAAGACCGACCAGGTGGTCTCCATCTCGGTCAGCCCTGTGATTCGGTAGAATTCAGGGGTGTCGATCACCCTTTTCAGCTCCTCAACCTCTTCCCTGGCGCGGTTGTCGTACCAGACAATAGCCGGCCGTAGAGGCCTGTCCTTTTCATCCAGCAGAATGAAGGTTTCACCCTGGCTGCAGCCTGAAATGGATCGTATCTCTGAAGGTTTCACGCCGCTCTTTCGGAGTATCTCCCGAAATCCATCCATGACCGAGGACCAGTACATCTCGGGATCGAGCTCGTACCAGTCGACCCGGGGCGAATCGAGGCGATAATCCCTGATTACCTTGTGACGCAGCTTGCCCGTCTTGTCATAGAGGACCGTCTTTACCGAGGTGGTGCCAACATCGAATGTCAGATACATTAAAAACTCCTAGCGTACGAGAATCTTCGGCCGCTTCAGGTTCACGCCGCCGTAGGAAATCTCCTTCGAGGGCCATGCCTTTGAAAGGGTGAGCACCTCGAACCCGCTCTTCTTCACCAGAATGGAGTCTTCCAACTTGGTGCCCGTTATGGTCGGGTTGTGGGCGATGATCTCACCCTCCTGAATGACATATCCGTTACCAGGATGGAGTCCCTGTTCCCGTGTCAGATAACCACAGGTACCGCCCTGGTAGTGTTTGAGCTCCTCCCCCTTGAAGCCCTGTTTCGCGTACTCTTCACTGCCTGCCTTCCATACCTCCCCCATGGAGTTACCCGGCCTGCTCGCCGCGATGTAGGCCATATCGACCTGGTGGAGTGCCTCGTACCGGGCGTCAATCTCAGCGGATATGGCACCGAAATGCACGAGTCTGGTCATGTTGAGGATGAGCCCCCAGCGCTGTGCGCAGATAACTACCATGCAGTACTTCTCGAGCTTCTTCTGTGTTGGCATGGGATGCCTGAAGTTGAATATGCGCTCGTCGGTACCCACGAGAAGCACCACTGGGTATACACCCTGCGCCATGAGCTTCCCCCCAATGAGACCCTGGATCGCAAATTCGTCCATACCGGGTCGCACCTCGTGCATGGTTTGTTCCATGGCCGCATTGCACAGAGCCGCAAGCTCACGGTATCGCACCACCTCGTTCTCGGTCAGGGGGACTCTGAGAAGGGACAATCTTTCTGCCTCATGCACGCATCCCGGAAACGGGAAATCGGCTGCAACCTTTCCCTTTCCGACGATATGGAGAACCTCCTTCTTCAGATCACCTTTGGTCCATAGGAATTCTATTTTTTCCAGGCTCAATCCTGCAGTTTCCTCAGCCGTGACCCGCGGCATCTCGATATTGTTGGTGATGAGGTATATCCCGTCCTCGGTCACGAGCATGTTTACGAATCCCAGCTCGCTCCCGTGTATGATCTGGTTGTCGCCACCTCCCGTTAACCAAGAGAAGTTATGTTGTGCCCCGAATAGAACCCCTGCGTAATGATTCTGTTTCATGAAACCCCTGATCTTTTGGAGCTTGGCAGATAATTCTTCCTGTTTTGTCATACCCATGACTCCTTTCTTCTGATAATATGTTTATACGCTCATATACACAGTCTTAAAAACTTCAGCACTCTTTCGACGCCATTAACAAGAGAGGTCAGTCAATCCGCAGCTCCGCGTGCTCGGCCGCCGATCGTTCAGCGTATAATGCAATCTTCAAGTTTCTCAGCATGTCCTCCGTATGTTGCCTGATATCACTCGTTCCGTCCAACTCCTGGAGCAGAACTTTGAGGTCCTCAATAAAAGTGTTGGTGCCGGGAAGTGTGCCCTGTTTTTGAATCCTGTCCGTGTGAACAAGAAACTGACCGTTATCCACCTGAACAGAGCCTTTGCTGCCGCTCACGATGAGCGTGTTGAAACATTTTCCCTGAATAGGCATTGCCCACTGCACTACAGAACTGGCCCCTCCCTCGTGCTTCAACAGTACCGACGCTGCGGCAACATTTCCAGAACAAGAATCGAATGAACAGACCGAAACCACCTCACCGAAAATTTTACGAAGATGCTGGATGCCGTGGTAGTGCGCTGAAACAATCCACCCACCCTCTCGTGTATCACATATATACCATTCAGCAAGGCCCTCATAATCCCCCTTGAAACCGTCGAGCCAAAACCATGATCCGAGCTCGCCACCGAAAGTCATGTACTTGTAACCCATGTAGAGCGTTCCAAGCTCACGCTTATACCGCTCGACCAGCCGATAGTCATCATCGTAATTCATGGTCTGGCCCACATGCAGTATTTTGCCCCTTTCTTCTGCCATTCTTATCAATTCGCGGGCATGCTCGAAGTCGTCTATCACCAGTGGGTATTCACAAATGACATTTCTGTTGCGCTCCAGTGCATACTTCACGATACCATGGTGGTACTTGTTGGGAACAGCAACCGATATGGTGTTTATATTCTCCTCACTGCAGATTTTCTCAAGCGACGCGTATGATGAAACACCAAATTCCTCTGAAAACTGCCGGGAATGGTTCGGGTTTTTGTCATATACACCTTTGATTCTGATTCTCTCGTTTTCAAACTGCGTGATAGCCTGTGCCCTCAGATGCGCCGCATATCCGGCACCCACCATCCCAATTTTTAAATACTGATCCATAGGGACACCCCCAATCAACCACACCTATTCAAAGCAGCCGCACCAGTCCATGATGGTCAGGGCTATGATTTTTGTGCCCATGATCAAATCATCGATATCAATTGATTCATCTATACCATGCGCATTACTCCCCCCGCAGCTCCAGGATACAACGGGGGTGTTTACGACGTGTTCAAAGTGCCTGGCATCGGTACTGGTCGTGATGGGTATGAGTTTTGGTTTGTTGTAGACATGCTCAATACTTGTACTCAGGGTTTGGATTATCGGATGTTCTCGCGTTATGGTGGTTGGGAGTATGCTCGCAAGCCACTCAATGGAAGATGGATGGTTTCGGAGCCATGCGTCAGAGCGTTCTATGGCCCTGATTCGCCGCTCGATTGCCCTGCGTATGGGAAGATCGTTTTTCGCACTCCCAAGCTTTGACGCGAAATAGTCGTACTCCACCTCGATTGAGCACACCTGGGGAAACGAGGAGCGGCTGTGCACACTTCCCCCATCTATCTGGGTGACGCCGATAATCGGTACCTTCAGATGATATTGCGGGTCTCTGTATGACAACCTCTCCTTTTGAAACTCTTCGAGATCGTTGAGGAACACTCTCATCTTGTCAATCGCGCTTACACCCTCAAGGGGTGTGAATTTGTGGCAGAGATGAGCCGATTGTCCAGTAACCTTCAATTTAAAATAGGTCACACCGGCCTGTGCCACAACGATGCTGTCAATAGGATCAATGGAGTCAACCACTATTGCCGCATCGGCCCTGTATCCACGATCACAACAGCTCAAAGTGCCGTTGCCATCCGTCTCCTCACCGACCACACTTTCAACTATGAGATCTCCCTTCAACTGGATGTGCAGATTATGTAACACCCTCACAGCCATGAGTATGGCCGCCAGATCCCCCTTGTCATCCGCCGTACCCCGCCCGTATATGCTATTCCCGTGGACTTCACCTTTAAAGGGATTGTACTTCCAGTCGTAAAGCGGCTCTGCAGACACGGTGTCTATATGGGCGTTGAGTATGAGTGACCTGCCACCGTTTCTCCCCTTCAAGAGCCCGACCACATTAGGTTTCCCCTCGTAATCGTTTCCCGGTCCATAATCGGCATAGATTTTCAACCTCTCATTATCAGGTTCAAAGACGTCGGTCTCCATTCCCATTTCTTGGAGAAACCGCTCAACGTATCTCTGCGCATCCTCCTCCCGGTTTGTCGTGTCATAGCGTACGAGGTCCTGACAGACCTGAACGATCTCGTCTCGCTTCTCATCGATCGTATCGATGACCTTTTCATGCGCTGCATTCCAACGATTGCCGGTACTCTTTTTTTTCATCATGTGTCTGAAACTTTCAAAAGGATAGTCTGAGTCGGGATGGAGTCCCATCCACACTTTTTCTGAAAATGAAATCGCAGGGCTGACGAATCTGCACTTCCAATATCGACGATGTCACAGATTCCATTCTCCGATGTACTTTTCCAGTAATTTGTAGCTGCACTTCTTTGGCAGCTCGAACTTCATTCCTGCAAATCTATCCGGTCGGAGCATGTCAATAGAAATTGACGTATTGCCGCTGTCCAGTATGTACTCTGAGGTCAATTTTGCACCAATAATGCAGTATGCCATCCCATTTGAATAGCCCGTGTTTACAAAGTAATGCTCATAACCGGGCATGGGACCTATATAGGGAAGTCGATCCGGAGTCATTGCAAAAGTACCTGCCCAGATTCTCAGAAACGATACACATCCCAGCGATGGATAGAGAAAACAGAGAATTCCGGCAAAGCGTTTGAGATCTTCAAAGGAAGCGCTCTCGTTAAAATGCCCTTCTACAGTTTCTGGTTCAAACGTCGGATGCCCGCCCAGGATGAGACTCCCGTTTTTCTGTGACGTACCATAACAGTAATAACCCTTATAGGTGTATTCCCACGTTACAACAGGTATTGGAGGCACCTGTTCGGTTACTCCAACGACATTGATAACAGGAAATATGGTAATCTTGGGTTCAATTTCTGGTGACCACGCATTTGTACAATTGATTACCCACATTCTGGCGCGGATCTCTCCACGGTTTGTCCTGACTCCTATTGCCCTTCCACCCCTGAAAATAATTCTTTCGACCTTCGTTTGAGTGATGAAACGTGTTCCGTATCTTTCAAAAGCAGCGAGGGCAAATGCCCAGCACAGCTTCATCGGATTCACACTTCCATCTATTCGGCAGAACTTACTGTCCAAAACATGATTGGCAAGTGCAGGAGAAAGCTCCCTTAAAGCCTCGTTGGAGAAAAATTCGGTTGCATCATCACCACCCGCTTTCTGGATGGCAACGAGATTCATCAACTCCTCACTCTCATGCTCGGTTGATGCCAGATCCATACTCCCAAATTGCTGCAATTCAATATCTCTTCCCAACTCATCGTTCAGTCCGCGCAGAAGCGTAATATCGCTCCGAACAAATGGTAGCCGTTTGCGAACTCTTTGGACCGTCATCTCCCTTCCATCGAGCTGGGTCAAGCACGAGCCGTTTCTCCCTGAGGCACCGGAAGCAATCGATCGCTGCTCCACAACAACCACATAAAGCCCACCTTTCGCAAGATAGTATGCTGTTGCGCAACCGCTTATCCCACCTCCAATGATCAATACATCACAATCTCTTGGTATATCCACATATCTCTCCAAAAAACGGCCTGAAGGGTCATTGACTGAGCAGGGGCCATTTCACATTCACTGCATCCGCATGTAGCGTGCTCAAAATCAATCGGATAAGACGTCGGCCCGCAAGGGTCTCACCGGGATCCTGGCGCGAAATGGTTTTATCTCGTCCATTGGTATACCACATTCTTCATGGAGAATACGCGCAACATTTGAAAAACATATTTTTGACTGGCAAAACCCCATTCCTGCCCTTGTGGCTCTTTTAATACCGTCCAGAGTCTGAGCTCCAGCACGAATTGCCGTGCGAACTTCTTCCTCGGTAACCTCCTCACACCGACATATGTATACGGGAGACATTTTCTTATCCATTCTCATTACCCTTTGTTGCAGGCTATTCCTTTATTGCTCCGAAAGATAGTCCGCGAACGAGATACTTCTGCATCAGAATTGCAAAAACGATTACCGGCACAATCATGACTGTAGAGGAGATCCCCAGCATTGAATAGTTGACAATGAAATGCTGGTATGTCGTATATGCAGCCCACACTGGAAGCGTTCGACAGGAGGACGTTGTTAAAACAGAGGCAAACATGAATTCATTCCAAACAAAAATAAAAGTCAGAATCGTCACGGACAAAAGCCCTGGTGCCGACAGCGGAATTATGATTCGCATGAGTTCCATGCGCGGGCTGCAGCCATCAATTCGGGCCGCTTCCGAAATCTCATTAGGCACTTCCTTGAAGAAGCCTTCCAGCAACCACGTTGCCAATGGAATATTGAACACGATGTAAATGAGGATCAACCCGGGAAGCGTGTACAACAACCCGATTTTTTTATATACGACGAATATTGGTATGATAACAGCGATGCCCGGCAGCATTCTCATTGCCAGAAACTCGAACGACAGCGTCCTCCTTGTTTTTCCATTCATCTTCAGCTTCGCCAGGCCAAAGGCAGCAGGTACGGCAAAACACATGACAATCAATGTCGAAGTGACCGTTGCCAGTACAGAGTTTTTCAGATAGATAAGAAACTTCTGAAGCCTCACCGCCTCTTTCCAGACATTGAACGTGAGATTTTTCAAGGAGACGATCTGTTCAGGGTCATAGATTGTACCGAGCTCTTTGAAACCGGATATTATCTGGAAAAAAATGGGCGAGAGGAACAACAGAAGTAAAACAGCGATCACTATAAACTTTGGAATAGATACATACCTTTTGTGCTTCAATATCTTCTCCCTGGATTACTAAACTGAAAACATCAATCGGTTTTCTGTACCACTCGAATGAGAAATGTACCCAAAAGGATCATCACGAAAAGAATGAGTATCGATAATGCAGAACCCACTCCTATGTTGAACTCTTTAAAGGCAATGGTATAATTTCTCACGGTAATCAGATCGGTTGCGAAATTTGGCCCCCCTTTCGTCATGATGTAAGACGTTTCGCATCGTCGGCAGAGTTACCCTGAAGAGGGTGGCAAAGAAACCTGCACCCTCAACTTTCGCTGCTTCATAATACTCGCTCGGTATCCCCATTAGTCCCGCAAGTACTATTAAAAAAACAAAGGAGGACCACTCCCACACATCAAGAATGATCATAGTTATCAATGCGCTTTTCGTACTGCCATACCATATGATCCTGGGCAGGTTGAGCTCCCGAAAAACCCAGTTTACGATTCCCACTGCATCATCAAAGATGTACCTTCCCATCAAACCGACGGCAATCGGAGTGATCACCATTGGAATGAGAAAGAGCGACCGAAGGATATTCCTTCCCTTCACCACATCAACGAGAAGTAGCGCCAGAACGGTTCCAAAGATCAACTCCAGCATCACACACACCGATGAAAAAATGACCGTTAATTTAAAGGCATTCCAGACGTGGGGATCGGTGAATATGTGTGCGTAGTTCCTTAAGCCCACAAACTTAAATGGAATTTGCACCTTTGCGAGATTGTACTGGTGTGTGCTGATAAACAGTGAATAGAAGAGTGGTCCAATTCCAACCAGTAAAACCAGAAAAAGTGCGGGAAACACATACCATTTCCACGCCGCACGCTCGTTCAGCCGTGTTGCTTTCACGTCAATCATCTCCTCCTTCACTGGGTCTGATACAAAAATGTGAAGGTCTGGTTATAGTAACTATAACCAGACCCCACTTTTTTAACCCTGTGAGGCTCCTACTTCACCTCCGCCCACTTATCGGCCACCTCTTTGCAGATATTGCCAATTGCCTGCTTGAAGGTCACCTCTTTATTCACGAGTGCGGCCATGGCGTTGGACACGATGAGAATCTCCTCTTCATAGATAAGATGATCAGGTGTGGTGTACATGTTTTCTGCATATTGAAACTGCGCCGCAAAGGTTGGATTAACGGCCACGACCTCTGGATCCACATAGGTGGCTTTCCTAATGGGATTGTGCAGGCTTGTCATAGCCATTTTCCTGTCGATCTCTTCAGATGCTGCCCAGATCGTAAACAGGTAGGCAATTTCGGGAATATCGGTATTGCCCGTAATGAAGGATATCCAGCCGCAGTCCTGTGTGGACCTCGGCTTTCCTTTGATTCCGGGCACATGGGCAAAGCCAACCTGATCGGGTCCTGAAATCTTGAACTCCGAAGACTCTGCTTGAATGGGTGACCATGTGGGAGCATACTGGAAGGCCATTGCAGAGCGACCAGAGGCAAAGGTCCCAAGGATCGAGGCCCAGTCAGTTTGTAAGATCTCAGGTACAGTAGAACCCATGTACACAACTTCGAGCATGTCCTCAAAGGCTCTCACACCTGCCGCATCATTAATGGTGCATTGACCGGTTGCCGGATCAGAAAGAAATGAGGGCTTGTCACGATCCCAATAGTTGAGGTACCGCGCCATATAGGTATCACATGCCGCATATGGCGCATACATCTCCGCATTGCCCCAAAAATCAACCTTCCCGTCGCCGTCCGTATCACGGGTGAAAAATTCAGCCAGGTCCATGAAGGACCCATCCCAGGTCAGGTTGTCAATGTCGTAATCGTAGCCATACTTTGCCCTGAATGCCGATTTCTCCTTCGAGTTTTCGATGAGATCCTTCCGGTAAGCCATGATGTAGTTGCACCAGTAAAAGGGCATCGCACGATGTGTGCCGTCATCAGCTATACCCCATTCTTCCAATCCAGGGCGGATCATTGTTCCGAACTCAGGATCATACTTCGCAATGTAGGGATCCAGGTTGAGCACACCCGGGTTCTCCAGAACCGGCTTGTGAATGTACCGGTCATACTGGATGATGTCATATTCCGGCTCCCCAGATGCCAGCTCGAGGTTTACCTTTTGGGACATCTCAATCGTGGAAAGAGGCTCGGTAAACACCTTTATGCCGGTTGCAGCTTCCCAGTCTGGAATCACCTTCAGCAATGCCTGGCCGGGGGCATCCCAGGTGAGAAGAACATGCAGCTCGATCTTCTTCCCCTCTGCCAATGCCTTTGCAATCCTGGTCGCCATTTTATCCATGGGTTCACCCGGCAACGGCCCCAGTTCTTTTTCCTCGACCATAACTTCCTTTTCCTTCGGTTTACCTCCTGCGGCAAAGAGAAAGGTAAACGTCAGTATCAGGCTCAACAAAACAGCTGCAAAAAGAATCATTGTACGCTTCTTCATAATCTCCCCCTCTAAAGGATTTTAAATTCGATCACCTCAAATTATGCTTTCTCACCCCCTTTCTCCCCTATACACCCATTACCATCAACGCCCCTGGGATACACTCGGCAAACGCAATTCTATCTCATTTTCCACAGGTGTACCCGCCGTCGACGCTGAATATTGCTCCATTGGCATACGTTGAATCGTCACTGGCAAGGAACAGTATGGGTTTCGAAATCTCAGCCGGATCGGCGAGTCGGTTTATGACATGCATTCTGAAGATCTCTTGTTTAAATTCCTCCGAAGCGTGCCGTTTGAAGAACTCATCAACCATCTCTGTGTATATACCGCCCGGTGCAATTGCATTTACTCTGATATTGTAATCAACGTAATCCATTGCCATGCTTCTTGTGAAATTGACGACAGCTCCTTTTGAGGTCGTATAAGCGAGCCTGTTGGCCATCCCCATCAGTCCGATGCTGGACGCAACATTGATAATGGACCCACCCTTTTTTCCCTTCTTCATCAGGGGTATGATGTATTTCGTTACCAGAAACATACCATACACGTTTACATCCATAATCCTTTTAAATTCATCTTCCGGCGTGTCCTCAACATTCCCACTCGTATCCACTGCAGCATTATTGACGAGAACGTCGACTCGTTCAAATTTCTTTCCTATCTCATTGGCGAACCTTTTTACGTCGTTGACTCTGGTAATATCTGTTTGAATGTACAGCATCCTCTCCGAATCGCCGAACGCATCCTTTATCTTTTTTTCATCGTATTGATTGTGAAAGGTCCCCACCACGGAAGCACCTTCATGGAAAAAGAGCTTCGCAGTCTCAAATCCCAGGCCCGTGGCTGCACCGGTAATGACGGTAACCTTATCTTTCAGTTTCATTGTCTTCTCTTAATGGGTCAGCGCGAGATGATCATTCCCTCACTTATTTTCATAAACCTTCCTAGCCGTGTTCAGTATCTGTTCGATCTCCCTATCCTGGTCCTCCGGGAGCGGCTCACACCTATGAGTACGCAATATTTCAGCCATTCTCTCCTGTGCAAGCTCGAGAGCATCCTTTCGCCCCTTTTCTCTCCATTCCTCGTAGGGAAGTTGATCTGCCGCCCTGGGAAAGAAACCCTCTTTATCAAAATATTTCCTCGTGTGTTCAGTAATAAGAAAGTGCCCCGGTATTGGACCAATCTCGCCTATAAGATCAGCCGCAATCGTTTCGTCGTTCACCGTGAGACCCTCGATGAATTTTCCGATCATACCAGCCACATCGTCATCAAGAATCGCCTGGAGGGGGTGAAAGGCGAGTTCTCCGTATACACCACCAAAAAAATTGGCGACATTACACCCTGATAGTGCGATAACCAGCGAGGTGATCGATTTTTCATACCCATCCTGATAATCGATCTTCTTTGAGTTGGTCCACCCCGAATCTGCGAAGGTCGGAATTTGATTTCTTCTCCACACCTGGCCAAAGGCCGCAATGTGCAGTGCAGCGGTAATGCTTCCAAAAACGGGAGACCCGGTACGCATATCCATCGGTAGTATGGTATCTTCAACAACAACCTTCGCGCCCGGCTTGACCAGTTGAGCAAGTACAATACCTCCAATCACCTCTGCATCAAATGATACAAGCGTACCCGCGATCGTTGCAGGCGAAGTGCCCCCCATCATGCAGCCGCTCGCAAAATTTATAGGAAAATCCGCCTCCGCATATCTGATGGTTGACTCACACGCATCTGAATAATAGGTGAGGGGTGCCGAGGGAAGCCCCAGGCCCATGATATCCTGATCTGTTGCCTTTGCCATTTCGATGTTGTATATCTCACAGCCATTCTGATAACCCGTCCACTGAACCTTCGTCGAGTAGCGCATCTTTGCAGCAACGCTCTCCGGTATCGACATTGCGGGAATGACGCCTTCGATCTCAAAATAAGGGGTATAGGAACAGAGAATATGAAAATTCTCCAGCGCGTCAAGAACGGTTAATGCTTCACGGTTCTCTTCTCTTGTGGCCTTTCTCACCTCCCAGGTTTTTAAATCCAAAATGCCCTCACCGGGCATATCGGAAAAGTAGAGCGTGTTTCCACCGATCCTTACGCTGTGTTTTTTATTTCTTGACCGCATCGTAAAGCTGCTCGGACACATTCTGAGCATCTCTTCAACAAGATAACTTGGAAACCGTACCCTCTTATCGTCAAAATTAACGATACAGCCATTCTTTTTGAAAATGTGGAGAGCCTTGTCGTTCTCGAATCTGATACCCGTATTTTCGAGCACATCGAGGGTAGCTCTATGTATTGCATCGATCTGTTCATCGGTCAGGACATGGAGGGGAGGTATGTTTCTCGTAAATCCCTTTAGAGGCATTGCACTACCCTATCTTTTCTGTGAGAGCGGCTGCCTATGCTCACGACGTTTTTCCCTATACTCTTTTTACATACCGAGTAACTTTTTTGCCAGCTTGACCGCCCCGGGAGCCGTCCCGCTGTATCCATCCGCACCGATCGAATCGGCAAACTCCTTGGTTATCGCTCCCCCGCCAACCATGACTTTCACCGTATCCCGCAGACTCTTATTTTTTAAAAGCCCTATTACCCTGTTCTGCTCAGGAGCGGTCGTTGTCAACAGCGCAGACATCGCAACGATGTGGGCCTTATCGTCTTCAACTGCCTTCACAAAATCCGCTGCTGGAACATTTATGCCAATATCATGTACCGTAAATCCTTCTGCAGAGAGAAGGGTCGCAACCATTGTCTTTCCGATACTGTGAATATCACCGTATACCGTACCGATTACAACTGTTCCCAGACTTTCGACTTTCTTACCCCTTTTTTCGATTTCTGCCATAACAATTGGCATTCCTCCTTCAACAGCATCGGCTGCACCCACAAGGTGGGGAAGAAAGAGAATGCCCTTGGAAAAATCTTCCCCTACTTTTCCGATCACTTCCTTCAAGGCATCAAATATTTCAAGAGGTTCGATGTTTTCATCAATCGCCCGAAGAGTCAATTCTTCCACGGATTTCCTGTCGAAATGCAATACCGCCTGTTTTATTTCGTCAAGAGTGCTTGCCATATGAAAGTTCCTGGAAAAAGTATCAGAATACGGAACGAAAATCTCAACGGGTAAACAACAATCCCTGATACGTGGATAGATTTACATTCCACTGTGTATGGTTCTTGAAATGATATCCTCCTGAACCTCGGGATTGAGCTCGGTGAAGTAGGCGCTATAACCCGCAACCCTTACCATTAAACCTCTGTACTTGTCAGGATTTTTTTGCGCCTTCCTTAAAACCTCATTGCCTATGACGTTGAATTGAATATGGTACCCGCCTAAATCATGATAGGACCTCAACATGCTTACCAGTTTCGATATATTCCCATCGGTCTCAAAAATCGATGGACTCAAGCGAATGTTGAGAAGTGTACCATTTCCCGCCAATACATTGTCGATTTTTATTGCCGATTTTACGACACCCAAAACACCTCTCCGTTCAGAGCCTGCAGATGGTGAAATACCTCCGTCTGCGAGGGGACGCCCCTCCTTCCGGCCTTCTGCGGTTGCCCCTGTTACCAATCCAAAAGGAACATTGATCGAGACAGCAAAAAGCCCGGGCCTATACCGATTATGAAAGGTTCCTGCGTACTGACCGACCTCATGGCAGTAGAACTGCCCCATTTCCCGTGCGATGCTGTCAACATAATCATTGTCATTCCCATATTTTGGGATCTCATTCCACAGCTTTAATCGAAACCCCTCGTCCTCAGTAAAATTGCTCTCTAAAACCGAAACGAACTCTTTCAACCCGATTTCACCTTCCTCATAAACGAGCTTTTTCAACGCAGCCAGTGAATTTGCTACATTCGGGAGCCCAACGCCCGCGACTCCGACAAAGTTGTATTTGGCTCCCCCCTCGGTGAAGTCCATTCCATGTTCCATACAACCATCTATAAGGGATGAGGTGAAGGGGCAAGGGTAGAGCCGCGCCTGATATTCCAGTATCGCATTCATGACCGCAACGGCATTCTTCACTGCATATGAGACCTGTTGTTTGAAAGCCCGAACAAGATCATCGTAGGTCTTCAACTTTGCAGCCATGCCTGTTTTTATACCGATGTGCGCACCCGTTAGAAAGCACCGTCCATTATTCAACGCAAGTTCCAGGCATTTTGCCAAATTAATAAAAACGGCACCGGTATATGCAGCAGTGTTTCCCGCAGGAGTCAGCTCGACGCATCCGACAACCGCATAGTTCCTCGCTTCCCGCAAGCTCACATCGGTATTCCGGATCATTGAAATCGCAGCATTATCCATGAAAAACTTGGGCTTGCCCCTCCCAAGCTTTACCTCTCTCAAAGCTTCAACAAGGAGCTTTTCAGGCGTTCCGCCATGCACTCTCACTGCCAGTTCAGGCTGGAGCAGTCCTGTATTCTTATCCGCTTCGATGATCAAATACGAGAGCTCGTTCGTTGCATCGTTTCCATTCTCGTCGACTCCACCAACCAATAAGCAGAGCGTCATTGAAAAACCTGACCAGTATGATGCTGAGTCAAAATCCCAGAGTATGCTCATCTCTGACAACTTAATGAACAGGCATTCGATCAACTCAACCGCTTCCTCTTTCGTCAGTTCATTATTATTTCTATCGTACTCGTAGAAAGGAAGCATGTACTGGTCGAAGCGGCCGGGTGAGACGGCGGTGCAATTCTGTTCCAAACCGAATAACAGCAACTGTGCAAAAAACCAGGTTTGAAGGGCCTGCCTGAATGTTTTTGGCGGGTTTTCAGAAATATAGGCGCAATCTCGTGATATGTGCGCCAATTCTTTCGACCTTTTCACATTTGTACAGGCGGTGGCTTTTTCCCCCGCTAAATCAGCGTACCTTCTTATCCATTTCTGTACTGCCCGGTAAGCGATAACGATCGATCGATAAAAAACAATCTTTGAAAAATCTTCTGCCCTGCAAAAATCCAATTCCACCAATTTTCTCTCGGCTTCTGCTCGGATACCCGCGAACCCCGAACGGAGTAATTTCTCGTACTTCACCACCACGTGACCAATCCCATTTCTCAAGTACACTTCAGGTGCTACAGGCGTCGTACCTATTTCTCCCAGAGAAGCGATACCATGCTCAATTATGCTGGGCGGTAATAATTCGACAACCCTGTCCTCAACAGTTCTTCCAAGCCAGAAGGGTATGATCTCTTCACTCAACTCTTTTTTTACTTCATCCGAAAGAAGGTGTCTGTCCTGGTCTCTTTTGTCGGGAGCCTTGTTCGGATCCAGCAATTCTCTGTCCAACCAGTTCGCACCATATTCAGGGGCCACCACTGAACCTCGGGGGCCGGAGGAATTGTTGCCAACGATCAATTCATCATCGTTTATATATATGGTCATATGCTCGAGCACATGCTGGAGGGCAAGTGCCCTTCTTGTGGGCGGGTCCTTTCCTTCGCTTGCTCGATATGACTCTGTGATATACCTGGCCCTCTCGCCACACACGAATGGCTTGGTTGCAAGCAACTTTTCCCTCAGAAAGTTGATCCTTTCTGTATTGCGAAACCTGTGCTCTAACTGATAGGTTTGAGTATTCATGGTCTAGAGTGCATTATGGTTATTTACGCACACCATACGATCTCACCCTGCCCCTTTCCCTTTCATTATAAATCCTACACGGGGTAACACAAGAATTCTTCACTCTTAGGCGATACGGACGATTGCGCTTCCTACTACGAAAAGACGTGTTCCTGTATTTTTTAGTGAACTTCAACACCTCCGGTTACGTTTATTGATTGTCCAGTCATATATGCTGCACCTTCGGACGCAAGAAACAAAACGAGATGTGCTACATCCTCAGGGGTCTCATATCTGCCAAGGGGGATCATGTTCAAGAAATCCTTTCGAAGCTCCTCTTCACTCTTCGCGGTGATTTTTTTCAAAACCTCGAGCTCTTCGTCCATCATATCGGTATCCACAATTCCAGGGCAGACTGCGTTGACGTTTATCCCATAGGGTGCCAGTTCCTTTGCCAGCGCCTGGGTAAACCCAACAACGGCAAACTTCGATGCACAGTAATGAGTGTATCTGGCAACTCCAGTCTTACCAAGCTGCGAAGCTACATTAATTATTTTACCTGACTTTCGCTCAACCATATAACGCGCAGCCTCTCGCGCACAGAGAAAAACTCCCCAGCAATTCACTGCCATGGTACGGTCCCACTGTTCGTCTGTCGTATCAATGCAATCCACCACATAGACAATCCCGGCGTTATTAACGAGAATATCAAGCCTGCCGAACTCCTTTAGTACTTTCCGAAAAATACTCTTCACAGTATCGGTATCTGAAATATCACCGGGAACCGCCAATCCCTTACCGCCTGAAGCGCTGATTTCCTGCGCCACTTTTTCACAGAGGTCTGATTTTGTCCCGTTGACCGCCACCTTCGCTTCTTGTCGTGCAAAAGCCAGGGCGATTCCCTTGCCAATACCTCTCGTGCTACCCGTGACGAGCACAACCTTGTCCTTGAAGATCATATCCATCCCTTTCTTTGACGGTTGTTGAGGCTCCATATCACATACCCCTATTCTCTTCCCCAGCAATGAACGGGAACCGGTCTCACGGGCGGTCGAACGGTAAAGGGTGCAAGCTTGGAAAAAGTAACTCCCGTTTCAGCATGAATGATCTGTGCGACGAGATTGTAACAGGTTTTACACTGGCACAATCCGGCGCCCGCTCTCGTCATTCTTTTTACTGCGTCAAGATTTCTCGCTCCTTCCCTTATTGCCTTTCTGATTTCGCCAAGTGTTACTTCCTCGCATCGACAAATGATTCGCTCATCATCCGACTTCATTAGCTCTTCATCGATCTTCATTTGTCTCTCCTCTGAAAATGCCGAACATCATCCGCAAAGTGCTTGGGGATAACAATGGTAACCACGTTGGTATGGCTGAATTTCCTGTTACGAAGTACCTTGTGAATATGCCCCTCACAGACAGCTCTTCCTGTGCGATCAATCCCGATGATGCTTTCACCCTCTTCAGGAAGTGGCAACTCCTCGTAGGGAAGAGAGATGGATGCTTCCCGTGTGGAAAAGGTCTTATCCACTATGAAGACAGCAAGACCGGGGCAGATTATTATGCATTGGGCACATCCCGTGCATTCTCCGTCAGGATCGATCAAACGAGGGCAGTTTGTGATGGGTGTGCCGACTTTAATCAAATTTCTGTTGCAGACTGTCTCGCATGGATTACAAGGTATTTCTTCTATACATTCAATGATGGGTACCGGCCCTTTGCTGAATCGCTCCTCCGACGGATACCCGTTGTATTTCCTGATCTCTTCCAGAGTGATGATGCCGTTTGTCCTGTCTATGAGTGAACTGCCATTCACACTCATTCATATCTCCCATCACATGGCATAATATCGTTGAATGATTCTCTCCTTCGATTCCTGCCGGTTATCACCGTAAGGACCCAGCCTCAAGGCCCTTAATCTTAGGCGTGCCTGATCCATTGATTCACCACCCAGTTTCCTTTCAATTTTATCCAATGACACGGCAGCAGCTACACCCGCAAGCCGTCCCTCTTCCATCGCAGAGGATGCCTCTTCGATGCCGGCAACATCACCTGCAACCCATATACCATCGATTGACGACTGCATGCTCTCATCATGCAACGGGACAAACCCACCAAGCTGCGGTTCATATTCAAACTCCATACCCGCCATCCAGCATAGTTCGGCAAGCGGTCTCAGACCGACCGCAATGCAGATGAGATCCACGTCAAGAATGGTCTCACTTCCCGCAAGAGGCTTAAACTGGGCATCTATCTGTGCTATTTCGGCCTGTCGAACACGTGTATCGCCCTCAGCCCTAGTTATGGTATGATTGGTCAGAATGGGAATGCCCATCCTCACTATTTTCGATGCATGGACCTGATACCCCCGCACCTCTGGAAGGGCTTCGACAACCGCGACAACCTCTGCTCCTGCCTGCAACAACTGAAAGGCAACGATCAACCCGACATTTCCGGAGCCTATAATGAGCACCTTTTCTCCGGGTAATACCCTCTGCACGTTCACCATGGTCTGCGCTGCGCCCGCCCCCATGATATTCGGTAAAGTCCATCCGGTGAATGAAAGCGAATTCTCGGAGGCGCCTGTGGAAACAACGATTTTCTGAGCTTCCATGATTGTAACGCTCTTCCCGTCGGAGAGCCCGAGCTTCAAATCTGGGAACAGACCCCACACGACAGTATCGAGCAGTACCTTCACCCCATACTTTTCCGCATCTTCCAAAAGCATATCACCGATCTCGAATCCCCGGATCCCCGCAAGATGCTCCTCTGAACCGAAGAATCTGTGTATCTGCTTGAACAGCTGGCCTCCAGCGGTTCTATTTTCATCAATGAGTGTAACATCCACTCCATTCTTCGCAGCCTCTATCGCTGCGCACAGCCCGGCAGGTCCAGCTCCGATGACGGCAAGTTCCGTTTTCATTGTCAACCCCTTCCCCCGTGCCACACGCCAAGACCCTTCTGAGTATTTATTACCATATTATCCTCGACCGGCGTAACGCAGGTTCTCACGTTTGGCCTTCCATTTACCTCCATGACACAATCGGTGCACCTGCCGATCGCACAGAATACTCCTCTGGGCTCCTTCTTCTTTGAGGTGTATCGAAAGGTATAAATCCCCGATGCTATGAGTGCTGCAGAGATCATCTCTCCTTCATACGCCTTTATCTTCTTGCCATCCACTACCAGTGTAACCTCATTTGCTTCAGGCAACTTTCCCAGAATCGGATGTTCTTTTATTCTCATCCTAGGCTCCTTGCGTCAGAAAATCGTGACAAACCGTCAGATCGTATGGCTGCGGCCACTTCACCTTCGGCTTCCCGAAAAACCTTCCCGGGTCCATTCTCTCAATGGGGAAGGAAGTCCTTCCATCGCATATATAATCGGAGGCGATCTTCCCTGAAACAGCGGCCCAGGACATACCCGCAGCATAACCGGCGACGATGAAAAGTCCCTTAATGCCCGGCATGGGACCTATGGAAGGCATTCCATCGGGAGTGAACCCCATTGTGCCCACCCATGAGCGTATAATGGAAACTTCATTCAAACTCGGAAATATACCGGAAATATATGACATCACTCTGAGGACCTCATCCGCATATATCCGCTCGTCAAAATAATCATAATCCGGCGGCCGTGCAGGCCCCGGACCCCCCAGGTTATAATTTCCGCTCAAAGTCTGCGTCGCACCATAGGCAAAATCCCCATAGCAGAGCATTTCAAAGGGCTGCGGGGGCAACTCAGGCAGTCTTTCTGTTACCATTGCGAGCTCCCGAACCGGAATCACCTCTATCTCTTCGGTGAGAAGTGAAGCCCATCCATTCGTTGCATTTATTACATGCTCAGCCTCGATTACACCATCCGGAACCTTTACGCCCTGAACCTCATCGTTCTTCACGATTATTTCTTCAACTTTCGTGTGTGTGAGAATCCCTGCGCCAAGCTTCTGAGCCTCCAATGCCTGCGCCCGTGCAAGGAAGAAGGGGTTGAGATTGCCGTCGGAACACCGAAGCCTTGAACCATATATCATATCGGGATTCAGGTTCGGCATTATCTCAAGTGTATCCTTCTTGTCAAGAAGCTCGATCTCTTCATCTCCCAGGCGTCTCTGTATTTCGATGAGCTTTTTCAGATCGTCAAACTCCTTTTCATCAATCGCTATATCAAGGCAGCCTACCTGGCGGAATTCAAAATCGATCTCGAAGGTTTTTTGATACTCCTTCATGATTTCCGTATTTGCACGGGTGAAGAGGAGCCTGTAATCGGTTTTTTCGATGTTTAAGAATCTCCCATAGCAGTGGACGACCATACCCCCGCATCTCCCGGTCGCTCCTGAAGCGATGTTTCGCATTTCACAGAGGACAACCTTTTTTCCCCTGGAGGCGAGATGATATGCAGCAGCGGTACCCACCGCACCACCGCCGATTACAACAGCATCAGCTTTTTGTAAAACTTTGGCCATGGATACTCCTCTTCATCTGAATTCGATCTCTTTCTCCCTCTTGAATGTATACCTTCATGCATTGCCTCTTCACTGGAGAACGAATGTGTCAATGAATCACCAAAGGGTGTTCGCGCTTCTCTTTATCACTTCTGAGCCTTATCGACGATTGCATCTATTTTTTTCTGTGCATCCTCGGGCAGGGGCAAGGGCTTGTGCTCCTCCAATATACGCTTCGCCTTCTCCCGCGCAAATTCCACCATCCCCTCACCCCCAGCCTGCTCATACACCTCATACCGCCGCCGGTCCATCACCCCCGGTACCCAGTGCTCCCCCCTCAACCGCTGTTTCGTGTGCCGCTCCGTCAAATAACTCCTCCCACTGTGCGCTACCTTCCCAATAACCTCCATGCTGCCCCATACCGCCTCAACCGAAAAATCTATCCCCCCAAGTACCCGCCTCACATACCCGTACAGCTCATCATCGATCACGATCCCCTCAAGAGAGGTGGTGAGCACACTGTTGATAGTACCCGCGGAGGAGTAGATAAGATTATAACCTGCCAGAGCCGTGGTTATCATGGTGGCGGCCTTCTCGATACCACTCTGAATATCATTGCGCTTCGAATCAGTCGTCCCAGCTACCCCACAGCTCGGTATGTCGTAATACCGACACAACTGCGCACTGTAGATGTAATACAAACACCGCTCAGGACACCCCTCACTCACATCACCAGTGCGCATGTCCATCACCGTCGGCGCATGCGTGTACAACACCGGCACCCCAGCCCTCACCACCTGCGCCAACACAACCCCAAACAACACCTCCGCATTCTGCTGTATCAATAACCCCGCCAGCGTCACCGGCGCCGTCGCCCCAGCAATCGGATCAGTCTCCACCAATACCGGCAACCCCAACTTCGCACACTCAATCAGTACCTCGCAACTCGTGTCCCCATAGATCAGCGGACTCTTGAAACAACACACAAAACTCACTCCCCACCGCCGCTTCCAGTATATCCACGTGATCCCGGACCTCCCGGGCACTCTCAGCCTGGTTGATCAGATGCTTCCCCGTGTTCCTGACCATTTTCTCAAAAACCTGTATATACAACCCCTTTTTTGACATGTCATGGGGGCTTACCGGGTAAGGACACACCTCTATATTGTATAGCGCATCTTCAAGCCTGACTATATCCTCGACATCCTTTGAGTTTGCAGATCGGTGCTCACCGCTCCATAAATCTATGACATTCACACAGCTTCCCGTTCCACTTACATGAACATCGTTGCCACCAACGATGATATCGGTAGAGGGATCCCGCCCACCCAGCACAAACCGGCTCGGCGCAAGCCTCAACGCCTTCTCCACCACATGCTG
>SMTZ1_10000362_pt1 | contig 41328 bp, 36 predicted proteins | sample DeeMarSWOR136_30_FD_25667 | JGI IMG/M metagenome (IMG submission 25667) | reverse complement strand
TATTTGTTCACTAACGAATGGAGGGTCTACTTTTTTAATCGGATTGTCTTTGATATAACCTTCTCGTGCTGCCCAGTTACTAAATGCTCGCAATGCTCTATAGTAAGCGTGCTTGGCGTTACCACATGTTAGGTCAGATAAGAACTGATTGATACTCTCAGAGGTTAACTGGTAACTATCGACAAATGGTCTTAAACAGAAGTTATAGAAATCGAGCGTTCTTTGACTGATACCTTGTCTTCTTGAAGCAAGAAATTTTGTTAACAAAAGTGATAGGTTATTGTTAACAAGTCTTGCTACTAAAGGCGTGATGTCTTTGCCGTTTTGAATTCGATTTATGGTGAGCCGCGGAGGACTCGAACCTCCAACCGGCTGATTAAGAGTCAGCTGCTCTGCCAGTTGAGCTAGCGGCCCGAAGACGTCTGAGTTTCATTTTATCATCAATAAACTCATTATCGCAAGCTGGGTCGAGCCTGCTCGGGAACAGGGAAGATAAAAAATAAACTCCCCCGCGAAATGCGGAGGAGTCATTTCTATCATATTCTATCCGGTTGAATGACGTTTAGTTTTGAGAATTCTTGGCAAGCCTGACGCCGTGAATAGGGGCCAGGACGCTGCCGTCGGTTGTCATAATATCTTTATTGACTACAGTCTGCAGCTCCTGATGTAATTCCCTGAATCTTTTCATATCTTCATCATGGATCCTGAAAGGCTGCGTTTCTATGCTGGCATCATTGGCTTGTTTATCTTTTTTTAATTTGCGTATCCAGAGTATTAGCATGTCTATCTCCTCTTTTTAGTCTTACTAATCTTACTTTTTACACTTTAAGCTTATCTTTTCTCGGGGGAATAAGGCATAAAAAACAGATAAAAAGCTGTAAATATTGTGTAAATCTTACGAGTGAAATTTTAGCAGGCAAATTAATATTAAGATGATAAAAATGATTGGGGACTTAGTGTTAACACTAAGTCCTCTTTTATTATTGGGTTATTGCCAAGCCGGGGAACAGCCTGCAAATAATGGTTTTACGGTGTTCCGGTATAAATATTGGTCAGGGGATTGGCGGCGGCATTGTTTCGCTTGATAGTCTCTTCTATGCGCGTATTTAGTGTGTCCGTTCCGAACGGCTCGGTGAGATAGCTATCGGAACTCAGGTTAAGTCCCCTCACCATGCCGTTTTCCGTACCCCATTTTGTTAACATCATAATGGGTAATTTTGTCCATTGCCGGAGCCGCAGACATACCTCGATGCCGTCGAGGGTCGGCATCATGATATCAAGGATAATGAATTCCGGTTTCTCGGTATCTATTTTATCCCTGAGCGGGATGCCGGTATCCTTGGTGCACACTATCTCATACTTGCCACCGTTAAGTTCTTGCTCCAGGAAGTTCTTCAGCTCCGAATCGTTGCTGATGGCAAGGATTTTTCTCTTCGTCGGCATTGCTGTCTCCTTAGCGTTTTTCCTCCGTTACGGTACTAGACTATCATCTGAATGGTAAACAGGGCATAAACGGAGGATAAAATAAGATAAATATCTCATTAAAGATTTGGCGTGTTTCTGGAAACGATTAACACGTGTTAAAGAGTATAAAAACGTGCTGGTATTGGGCAATCGGGATTATAAGAAACGGGGGAGTTGAAATTACTCCCCCGCTGTTTTTTGCGGATGTATTTAATATCGTTATGACGTGGCCAGATGGTAGCCGACGCCTGGGATGGTATGGATGTATCTCGGGTTCTTGGGATCCGGTTCGAGTTTCCTGCGCAATCTCCCCACGAATACCCTCAGATACTCTTTCTCCGAAGAGTACTCATTGCCCCAGACACTGTGCAGAAGCATACTGTGGGTAAGGACTTTATCCGAGTTAACCGCCAGTTGCTGTAAGAGCGCGTATTCGGTGGGGGTGAGGGTTATCTCTTTGCCCTTTACGGTAACCCGCCTCTTGGCGAAATTGATTTCGAGGCCATCGCAGGTAAAAGACGACTGTGCCGGAGCTACGCTGGCGTCGCCGCGATGGCGGAAGGCCGTGTTGATTCTGGCCATCAACTCAGCGATACCGAATGGCTTCGTCAGGTAATCGTCGGCGCCCAGTTCGAGGCACTTGACTTTATCATTCTCGTCGCCGCGGGCGCTGAGGATAATAATGGGTATGTCCGACCATTCCCGGATATGCCGGCATACCTGGACACCGTCCACTTTGGGCATCATGATATCCAGGATTATCAGGTCGATGTATTCTTTCTGTACGGTTTCGAGGGCTTCCTCGCCATCGGTAGCGGTTAATACCTCATAGCCTCTGGCTTTAAGATTGGTGCTGAGCAATCGCAATATGGCTGTGTCATCATCGACAACCAGTATTCTTTTTTTGTCCATATCTTACCCCCTTAGTTCAACGGTAGACTGAAGGTGAATCTGGCACCCTGGTCCGGCTGGCTTTCCACCCAGATTTTTCCTCCGTGTGCCTCGATAATACCGCGGCAGATAGCCAGACCGAGTCCCGTTCCTTTCCGGCGTCCGGCTTTGCTACCGTTCCCCTGGAAAAATCGTTCGAATATCTTCTCGTGAATCTCTGGCGGGATGCCACTCCCCTGGTCGGTAACGCTGACGATTATATCCTTATCGTTACTTTCGGCTTCAATACGGATATTGGTATTATCATCGGAAAATTTTACGGCGTTTTCGACAAGGTTGGTCAGCACCTGGCCGATACGTATGTCGTCAATGTTGACCGACGGCAGGTCGTCAGGTATATTCACCTGAAGCTGGTGCTTCACGGTCAGGTTATCCAGTCTGTCCTGAATCGTTTCAATTACCTCACTCAGTTTACACAGTTTTCTTTTCACTTCCAGCGCTTCGGCTTCGAGGCGTGACATCATCAGCAAATCGTCCACCAGTCGCGTAAGGGTGTCGGCGTCTTTGTCTATCGATTGCAGGAAGTATTGACGGGTCGATTCATCGAAAATAACATCGGACTGGAGCAGGCTGTTGGCCGAGCCCTTGATGACTGCCAGCGGCGTGCGTAACTCGTGCGATACGTTGGCCAGGAATTCGGTACGCATGTTGTCCAGTTCCTGCAGTGCCTTGGCGCTTGAAGCTGCCTCGTACAGCTGGGCGTTCCTGACGGCGATGGTGATCTCCCTGCCGATTCCGGTAAGTAACTCGATATTATTATCGGTCATCTCATGGTTGGTATCCGAGGTAACCACTCCCATTACACCGATGCTTTCGCCCAGGATGGAGAGCGGAATACCGCCGAACGACTGTCTGGTTTTCTTCTTCAGGGGTTCCAGGTTTTTATCGGTCAAGTTCGTAAAATCATCGATGATAATCGGTTTTGCCTGCCTGAATATCCTCCAGATAATACCGCTGTCCTTCTGGATTTCCTTTGCCATCTGCGCCGACTGTCTAGGGGATAATCCGTGGGTGCCCTTTAGTACTAGGCGGTCATTTTCGTACAGGTAGATAAAGCTTGCCTTGATGCCGGTATAATATGCTACCTTCTCCAGCGAAGAATCAACGATTTGCTGCAGGTCGAGTGATTCCGATACCGCCTGTGACACGCTGAGCAGGGTATTGGTAATTCTGTTCCGCTGTTCGAGCTCCTCCATGAGACTGCGGTTCTCCAGTACCAGCCGCTGTTTTTCCAGTCCCCGGTTAATGACTGATAGCAGCGTCTCCGTGTCCAGGGGCTTTTCCAAATATGCAAATGCACCGCGGTTCAGCGATTGTACGGCGTTTTGCACCGAGGAATGACCCGTGAGCATTATGGCGACTATATCCGGGTGAATATCCAGGCATCTGGAAAGGAGTTCGGTGCCATCAGCATCGGGCAGGCTTATATCCAGGATGGCGGCGTTATAAAAACGCTCTTTTAAACGGCAAGTTCCCTCGTTTGCCGAGGGAGCCGTGTCCACTTCGTAGTTCTTGTTTTCTAGGATGCGTTTGATGATTTTCAGGAAATCGAGGTCATCATCAACGACCAGGATACTCTCTTTACCTTTCATTGTTTACACCGTTTTTTTTCGTTTATGGCTGATGCGTCTCACCAGGTCAGCGGCTCGGGAAGGGTCGAACGGTTTGTACAGGCAGGTAATTGCCGATGCTTCTTGCGCCTTATCGAGAGCGTCCTTAACCTCATTGCGAAAACCGGTCATCATTACCGTGATAATACCGGGATTTATCTCCTTCAATCGCAGGAAAGTCTCCAGCCCGTCGATATTGGGCAGCTTCACATCGACGAAGGCCATCTTGCAGGCTCTCTCTCTGGCTATACTCACCGCTTCTTCGCCGCTGTTGGCCGTGAGTACGTGGTGTCCTTCCAATCTTAAGACCCTGGTCAGCGTCTCACAGATATCGGTGTCATCATCCACGATAAGAATCGGCTCTTCGGTAGCCGCCTCCTTAATCATGTCTATCAACTGGTCGATTCTTATCGGCTTATTGATTACCTTCCGGGCGCCTTCTTTTTTCGCTATTTCAATCAACTCCTCTTCCGAGTAAGCTGTCATCAGGATTACCGAGGCTTCGGGGTCCATTTCCTTTATCTTCCGGAACGCTTCCACGCCGTTCATCTCCGGCATGACGATATCCATTAGCGTAACGTCGAAGGCATGTTCCTTATACCTGTTTACGGCCGTGGCACCATTGCCCGCGGTTTCAACATGAAAACCCCGCCGCTTGAGAATCAGCGAAAATGTTTCCAGTAAATCCTCATTATCATCAACAACGAGGATAGCCAGTTGGTCGGTCATATTACGTTTCCCTCCTGATTACTAGCGGTAAATCTATACTGAAAGTGGTGCCTTTGCCCACCTTGCTGACGACGGCGATTTTGCCGCCGTTCTGTTCAACGAGCCTTTTGCTTATCGCCAGTCCCAGGCCGATTCCCTTCGGCTTGGTGGTGAAAAGAGGCTCGAATATCTTGTCGATGTTTTCTTCCGCTATGCCGCAGCCGGTGTCTTTAAAAGATACCCGCGCGAAAGAGTCCTCGGCCACGGTCTCTATATCCAGCTGCCCCTTTCCGTTCATCGACTGGCAGGCATTGGTGACGATGTTGGTAAAGACCCGGCCGATCTGCTCGGGGTCGACATTAACCTTGTACGAATTACCGTTTAGTTTCGACTTGATATTTATCTTCTCCGGCACAGTAACGTAAGACAGGCTTTCCTTGACCAGGGTATTAAGGTCGGTGCGGTGCAGTGACGGCGGTTTTATCCGGGTGAAGTCCATCAGGTCGGTAACTATTTTATTGGCGGCATCAATCTGCTTGTCCAGTACTTCGAGGGTGTTCAGGGCTTCTTCGTCCCCCTTTTCGCTCAGAGACATATTGAGGAGGTAGGCGCAGTTCCTGATTACGTTCAGGGGATTGCGAAGTTCGTGCCCGACGCCCGATGCCAGTTCTCCCACCGCGGCCAGCCTTTCGGAACGGATAAGCTTCTCCTGTACATCTTCCAGATCTTTGGTACGGTCTTCGACATCCGTCTCAAGCTGCTGGTAATAATTGCGGAGAGATATTTCCAGTTCCATCTGCCGCAGGGCGCCGCCGATTCTTTCGGCTAATGTCTTGGTGAGGTGATTCCGCTTTTTTAAGTAGGGGTTATCGCGTATTGAGTAAATTTCTATAAACCCGGGTTCTTCATCGCCAACCACCAGGTTCTCCGTTATCTTGCTGGAAGTTTTCTGGAAATCGGGGCTGGTATATTCCTGATTGCGGAAAATTATACGCACGCTGGTCTCGTCCGAGTACTGCATGGCTTGCGGCACGAAATTGACTACCTTATCGATGAATTCTTCTATACTGACGTTTTCCCTGGTGGCATTACCGATATCATAAAGGCATTTCATTTCTTTCATTCTCAAACGGTGTTCTAGTTCGCTTTTCTGCAACATGGCCACCACGGCACCTACCGCACTGAGGATTATCACGAACGCCGTCGGTTTGAAGAGGGCATTCGGATATGCGTCATACAGAATGGCGTTGGGCAGAAGAATAAACATCGCTGCGAAGGCGGTCAGTATCGAAGGTATAACACCGAAAACATAGGCAACGTATACCACCGGAGCGAAAAATATCAGACCCAGGAAATCAATACCGGCGAAATCATGGAAATTACCGAGGGATATTTCCAGTGATGCCAAACCGAGCGCTCCTCCGATTGTCGGTAGATAATAAAACAAGGAGCAAACCGCCATCATGGCAACTATATACCAGGTGTGTTTATTGGACCAGAGGTATTTTTTCTTAGTTTTGGTACTCATTCCTAGCCTCCCTGATTTACCGGGATGCCTGCGTCTTCAAACCATAGTGCATTACAAACAGCCGACTTGCCGGGTTTCGACGACCGCCTGTGTCCAGTCTCAGGCTACTACTCCGCACTATGGCAGGCAACCATGATAACCCTCTTTTTTATCGGGGTATTCACCCACTCAAAATATACTGATATTTCAATATTCATTTCTATCGTTTTTTAGCCCTGCTGTCTTTCCCGGATTATTCCTTTTATCTCTTCCAGCTCATCAAGTAATTCCTGCGCCGAAACCTCCGGCAGCGAACTGATGAGGTTGGCAAGCGGATTTACCTCCTCTTCCTGTTCACTGAAGAGACTGCTGAAGTCGTCCTTGATATTTTTGGGTGCTTCTTCTGATTTCCCTTTATTGCTTTCCTCACTCCCGTCTTTTTCCTTTAGTTCATTAGCAGATTTGTTCACAGCCTTATCATCAGTTTTATCAACCACTTTAACTGCATCATTGTTACTCACTTCTACCACGTTAATATCCCGTTCTTCACCTTTTTCATCCGTGTCCATCAAAGTGTTGAGTTCTGCTTCGGTATCCAGGTCCATTAATTCGTCTCCGGGTTCAACGGTCAGCTCGATTAACGGTCCGTGCGGACCCGGTACTTCATCTTCGTCTTCCTCAGGGATTCTTGAGCCGTCGGTAAGTCCTTTCAGCTGTTTTTCGGCGTCCTTCAGTTTTTTGGTCTTGTTGCTTATTTTTTCTTCCATATCGGCCACTTCGGTTGCCGTGACCGTATCTTCTTTTATGTTTGCTTCTTCTGTTTTTTCGTCGATTTTTCCTATTTTAAAGCTTTTAAATCGCATTAGAGGCCTCCTTGTCAGCAGGTTACCGGTCTGCTATTTCTCCTTATCTTTAACGGAATAGTCCCTCGCGGTAAGCCTTGGAGAGGATTCCGTAGACTTCGTAAAAATTGGTATTTCCCTGTTCGTGCATGCGTTTCAGCACCTCGGCCCTCTGCTTCAGTATCTTGTATACCTCCCGTCTTTTTTCTTCGGGGAAACCCCGCCGCGGCGCGATTTTATTCTCGAGTATGTATGAGTTCTGGTATCCCCGGAAGAGGAAGGAGTCGTCAAGGGGATTCCAGTTAAATGACTCTATGAAGGAGAAACTGTCGCCTACGGAGTCATAACTGACTATTTCGTTAATGGAAGTCAATCGCCTGGCCAGGCTGCCGTTTGCCAGACGTACCTGCTGGCAGATGACCACCACGTTAAGGTTATCGACGTATGACTTGGGCACGTTAATCGGATTACCGGTAACACGCTGGATAAGCTTGGATACCGAAGCGGCGTGGAAAGTACTCATGCAGGCATGACCGGTCTGCATCGCCTGGAAAGCGATGGCGCCTTCTTCACCGCGGATCTCACCGACGATAATAAGATTAGGCCTCTGCCTCAGGGCTGCCTTGAGCAGGTCGAACATGGAAACCTCGGAACTATCCTCCTCTTTGGCGGACCCGCGGGTGCATCCGCGAATCCAGTTATGGTGTGGTACTTGCACCTCCGGTGTATCCTCGATACTGACGATTTTTGCCTCGGGTGGAATAAACGTAGTCAAGGCGTTCAGCAGCGTGGTCTTACCGGAGGCAGTTTCCCCGGAGACCCAGACATTCATCCCTTCCTGCAATATCATAGAAAGGTAGGCTGCCATATCATAGTTGAGAGCGCCAAATCCAATAAGCTCCAGTATGCTTAACGGCGTATCGCTGAATTTCCTGATGGTAAAGTTACTGCCCCGTTTGGAAACGTCCGTACCGTAAACGATATTGATACGGGAGCCGTCGGGCAGGGTAGCATCCACGCACGGTTCGCGGAAGGTCACGGGATGCTTAATTCCTTCCGCCAGCTCGATGACGAATTTGTCCAGAGTCTCGTGCGTATCGAAACCGATGCTGGCTCTGAGGCCGCCGAATATCTTATGCTCCACGAAGATGTTGCCCAGTCCGGAGCAGGAAATATCCTCGATGTTCGGGTCCAGTATCATCGGGTCTAGGGCTCCCATACCTTCCAGCTTGCGTCGCAGCAGGTAGCGGAGGCTGTTGTACTGGAACTTGGATATATCTATCTTCTTGGACCGGGAACGGGCTCTGGTGGCTCCTTTTTCTTCCTTTTTCTTCTTCTTATTCTTCTTGTTATCGCTCCTGGGAATTTCTACGTTCTCTTTGTTTTCTCCTTCAGGCTTTTCGGGTTTATCTTCATCCTTGGGAAGTTTCTTCTTCGGCGGGGGTTTAACGTTGGTGATATTTACAATCCTGTCAACTATGTCCATGATTATTTCGAGGCGCTTTTTGGGGTCTTCTATACCTTCCAGCTCTTCAACGTAGTCCGCGAGGCGCAGCTCTATTTCATCGAGAGCCTCCCTCTGGGCATCGATGAGGCTCGGTTCTACGGCAATATAATAATCTCTAACATCATTGGGGTTAGCCAGGATATGGACGAACACCCCACCCCCCACCTGATAGATAAGGTTAGGGTCTTTAGTCCCCTTCAAACTTCGAGTGACCTTCTCGTAATAGGCAGGCGGGCCAAAGCCGTTTTCAGGTATGCAGTGCAGGTACTGGAGCAGGTGCGGGTGTTCCTTGCATACCGCCTGTAATTCCTCGGAAAGATTGGAGAACACCGGACACCTTTCCGTAGCGGTACCGCATTCCTTGCCGCATTCCCGAGAACACTGTTCTATATCAAATGGAAGAATTGGCATCTAATCTCCTAAACTCTGGCTTTAGCGAGGGGTATAATCCGCATACCAAGCTTGGGTTCTATATCGAAACTGACCACATCTCCCGTCGGTCGTTCCGCTCCCCGGACCTTCAATACCTCCATCAGCTTTATCATGCTGTCGCCGACCTGCTCCAGCTTGAACTTGAAGCGGGCGTCGCACAGCGAGCGTGTCCGGGAAAGCATATCTTCCTCGAAAGCGTACGAATGTGCCACCAGGATGATAGTCAGGCCGTCATCGCACATGTTCTTGCATCTGGAAAAGAAATCTATAATAGCCACCGGATTGCTGTGGGCTACCAGCAGGGTAATGGAATCCACGATTATCAGCTTGAATTCGTTAGGAAGCTGCGAAAAGTGGTGGGTCAGGACGTGAAAAGGCTTTTGCCCGCCCGCCATGCCCGCGCTGAAAGTCAGCGGGAAAATACGCAGGCGGTCGGCCAGGAAATGGTCTAGGACGTGTAAAGCCAGGGAGTCCATCTGGCTGATAAGACTTCTTACGGCATTTTCCGTGGTGTAGTATGCCACCGAGATTTCCCCGATGACCAGCGTGCCGTTGGTGAGATGCTGGCACAGGACGCTTTTTCCCGCATCCGAGTGCCCTTCAACGAGGCACAGTGAGCCCAGCGGAATGCCGCCGCCGAGTTTCTCGTCTACTTCCGGTACCCCGGTTATAATAAATTCCTTCTTCTTTTCTGTCGCCATATCAAACACCTCTCTCGTCTGGTGTCATGTATTTCATGAACTTAGTTTTCGGAACCACTGGAATCGACTTCGGGCATGAGGTCTATGCAATACTCTTTTCCCTTCCCGTCACCGTTGGGGAAGACAAGCTTAAGCTTAACGGGAGGTTCTTCCGCTTCTTCCTGTATCTCGATTACTTCGTTTTCATCGGGTTCCAGTTCTTCGTCTATCTCGTTCCAGTGAGGCCTCACGGGATTAAGAGGTGCATCTCCTCCCGTCAGAATTCCATGTAGAGAAAGCATCGCATTGCTCCAGACTTCGGCCATGCTGTTATCCCCGGGTTTCTCCTCGGATAGCTCGGCCAGGTGAAGTATCACGTCTTTTAATTCGGGAGAAAGGTGCCCGCTGATACCGTATACTTCGAGGAATGTAGGCAGCTGTTCGTCGCCTATCTCTTTCTTCGCTATAGATATCCAGCTTATCAAATTAGCTAGCAGATTAACCTTGGGTACAGATTTATTCAATTCGCCGCTGATTTTCTCGTAATCAATCTGCTGTTCTCCCCCCAGAGGTGATTCGGGTGAGGACATAAACGGTTCCTCCTCTTCGTAAGTCTCTTCCATTTCCGGTTCCTCAACGGATTCCAGGTCTTCATCCACGGTTTCCAGCTCGTCATCGGCTGACGTATGAACTTCCCCTCCTTCCACAGCTTTAGAGCCGTCTTTTTCGGTTTTCGGTTCGGTTTCGGATTCCGATGGCTCGCTTTCCGGTTCTTCCTCAGCTTTGTCTACGGATCTGGTTTCTTCTTCTTGGGGCATACCTTCAGGGGGCAGTGAAAAAGTGCCTTTCATATTCACCGTCTGGTCACCGCTGTCTCCCAGTGCCGCCAGAATGGTCGAGAACTCGGTCGTGGGGAGTTCCATATTAAGAAGATAGTCACGTACAGAGGAGAGCGTTTGCTTTAACTCACCCTTCAATAGCTTAAGCTCTTCTTCTATGGTTTGTAGCTGTTTTTCGGATTCCATCTGGTATTACCCCCTTTCGGATCTCAGTTCATCCTGAAGCCTCTCTTTATCGAGTTCGTTCGGGATGGGACTCTGTACTTCCATTAAATATGTGCGGATATCAAACAGGATTTCCTGTAACTCATCCTTGGTTTGTTGCAGGTCTTCTTCGATGGCTTTTATCCTTTCCTCTATTTCCATGTTGCCTCCTTAGAATTTTGCCACGGATTCGAATAACGTTTCGGCTAGCATCGGCAGGGCTAACAGGGCGATGCCGGAGATAGCCGATGTCATTCCCAGATTGCTTAATATTTTATATTTACTTCCCCCTTCGGCCAGACTGGGAGTAATCGCATTGGCTATGGTAAAAACCAGCACCAGCGGGATTACCAGGTTGTGCATTATATCCAGACCCGAAAGGTTGAAACTGGAAAGAGAAGCGATAGAAGGTGCTCCCGATACCGAAGGCATTGCCTCCTGGGCCCGTCCCACCATTCCTCCGAATGCCACGATAACCTCCGTGATGAAAACCAGGATAAGGACAACGGCGGCATGCATCGTCAGGCACAGCCAGCGGAAGGGCATGGATACCGTCCTCCGCCTGGCCCGCAGCAGCGCCACTTTATCGGCATAAAACGCTGCCTGCTGACCGGCCTGCCCCGCCGAGCCGCCCACCTCGATGGCGTCGTAAAACATGCCAACGCTCCGATGTGCCAGTTCGCTGCCCGTTTCATCGATGAATATCCCCCACGAAAGCTTGGAACGTATTCCCGCGGTCAGCCTGGTATGGAGTCGTTTCACCGTTGTTCTCAGCACGTTGATGGCGTCGAGGTCAAGACGGGCTAAGGCGGAATTGACGGTCGTACCCAGTGCCGTACATACACCCCCCAGAGACCTCAGGAAAGTGCCGATTTCTGCATCTCTTTTAACTATTTTCCTTTCGTCTTTCATGGCGATAAAACCAATGGGCAGAACCACTACTGCTATCAGCAGCAGTGCCGTGCCAAGATTTTGGCCCATTGCCATGAAAGCCCCACCGATAACAACCACGGCGATAAGTGTTGGTTTGAACAGCTTGTTTAGTAACTTTTGTTCATCTGAGCCTGGCCATTTCAGAATCGTGGACTCCTTCGGCGAGACCACCCATATCAGCCAGACACCGACGGTTGTGGTGGCTACGGATATGAATGCCATGGCGACGATAAGCGAGGTCTGTATCTGCCATATCATCGTGGAAACTATCCCGATAACTACCACCAGGACCGCCGAGAGGACCAGAGAAATATAGGCGTCCGTCCACATCTTCAGCGATTCCAGGTGCCGGCCGTACTCGTTCTCGTAGTCCTCAGCACGCGCCTTAGCTTCTCTCACCAGGAAGTCAGCCTCGGGCTCGCCGGAGATAAGGGAACTGGAAAAGCGGAGCAGCAGCCCTTTTACTTCTTCTTCTTCAAGCGGTTCACCGACGGCGCGGCAAGCGCGGGCGTAGTCGTACTTCAGGCGCTTGCGGGCGAGTTCAACCCTTTTGAAATACTCGGCGGAAGAACACTGTAACTCGGCCGAGCGTTCGAAAATCTGATCGCGCGGGACACCGGCGCTGGCAATTGTCGACATATACGAAAGCTGGTAAAACAGGTCAAAGCTCATCAACCGGTTGCTTCCGTTCTTGCTCTTGACCGGACTGCTCTGCTTCATCACCAGATTTTTAACTTTATCGAGTATCAACTGAATCTTCCTTCTTTTCCTTATGAATCGGGATTACGGACTGCACTCTATCCTTGTCTGGTCGGATATAGCCAGAGTATTATCATCTATGATTATCTGCATGTATCCCGGACCATTCTCGGGCCCGCTATTATCCGTCTCGCCGTAAAAAACTATCTCCAGGTAGTCGCTATCATCGACCACCGTGTATCCGGGGAAAGCGTAGGTGGCGCTCTTGGTTACCCATGTCCCCGCTTCATCGGTGGTAAGGTAGGCATCGGCGACATTGGAGGCTATCGTCGTTCTTATCGTGCCGTCGGCTTTCCTTATCAGGATGTCTATATTGAAGTTAACGTCGCCGTTTATATTGGGGAATTGCAGGTCTCCCCAGGTACGGCAGCGGTAATACACTGTCCAGGTCTGCGCCGGGATATCGCTGATTCCTTTCAGCGGAAACAGAATCCTCGCTGTCTTGGATGACTGGTTCTCGTCATAGAGGATTTTCCTGGCTACTTCGTCGGCGGCAAAGGCATCGGTCGTAATGGTCACTGCATCTCCATCACAGGGGGTCGCTTCCGCCAGCTGAAAATATTCGTTTCCGGTGATAAAGATACTCTCCGAGTGGGGAGTAAACCAGGTATAACCGGGCTGCAAGAATGATATTGAGTCGGATATCCCGTTGTGGGTGGTAAGTGTCAAATCAGCCGATGTATTATCACCGGGCAGGGGGTTCAGCCTGGCGAGGATTATCAGCTCTTCCTCGGGATTCAGTAGACCCGGCTCGAAAAATTCCGGTTGTCCGCCCAGGCAGATACATGCCTTTTGCCATGCGTTATCGCCCGGTGTTCCCTCGGTATACGGTAGCCAACTCGAATAAATAGTACCGCCGCCGTCTTCATAGTGGACGATTATATCCCATTTATCGAAATCGCCCAGTTTATACTGACCGTTGTTATCCACCGTGACCCTCACCAGATCCGACCATGACAGGTATTCGGCGCGCAATGCCGTTACCGATGTTCTCATCAGGTCTCCTTCTCTCGTTATCATCTTTTCAAAGCTGAGCGCGGTGGTATCAGCCGAGGTTAGAATCCCCTGTGACAGCGTCATTCCTCCCAGCATTATCAAGGCTACACAAACAATACAGACGACGATTGTCGCCATGACCTGTTCTCCTTATTAAACTTGATATTCCTTTTTATCTCCTTATTCATACCGCTATCTGGTAAAATAGGTTGAAGCGGTAATACCCTCGGGAGTGGCAATGACCACCATGTTGGTGGTATTGTCTCCTACGGCAGGCTCAAGCTGCGCTACCAGCAGTATCGATTCGCTCTGGTTCAGTACGTTCGGCTCGTATATTTCGGCTTCTCCGTTCAGCAATATCTCCGATACTCCCCATTCGTTATCTCCAAGTGTTCCCGAAGTATAAGGGAGCCATGTACTGTGAAAAGTTCCCATATCGTCATAATACTGAATGATGAAATCCCACTTATCAAAATCAGCCAGCTTTGCCTGACCGGTGTTTTCCAGTATCACCTCGAGTGTATTTGCCGCTGTCAGGCTGGAACTGACCGGAGTTAATTCCGTCCTTATCAATGTTTCACCCCTCTCCCTCACATCCTCCAGTCCTGTGGTGCTGGTATCTACGGTAGTCATAAATCCCTGGGACATTGTCATGCCGCCAAAGACTATCAGGGCTATACATATTAAAGAGACAAGTATCGTCTCCATATATATCTCCGTTACATACTAAAGTAATATTCGTCATATATTCCGTTAGGCAGGGTAAACTTGGTATAGTAGGTTCCTGCTCCCGGGTCGCTGCTGTAGCTGACTGTGATTTTTAAAGTGGCGCTGTTCCGCCACTCGGTATCGTTTTCAATATCATAGTCCCATTGAGGGTAATTGCCTCCGGCATGTTCGGTGTAGGGTATAAGTTCAAAGTTGTCCTCCTGGCCGCAGAAAAGGTCACAATCATCGATTGTCTTGATGGTTTGCGTCCCGATGTTTTTTACCCACAGGTAGACGGACGTGCGGTTGGCCGTATTTGCTGCATGAACAATATTTATCCGACTTTTCATCCGTTCGTCCACTTGTTCGGCCATGCTTACCATGGCCTGGCTGGAACGGTTTACCATCGGATAAACACTGTTAAAGACAAATATCATACAAACAACCCCCGCTATAATCATTAGAGCTGTAGTTATGGCCTTGTCCAAAACAGTCCTCCGTCACTCCTTTAAAAATCGTACTAGTTTTCGCCATCAAGTTTATCCACAGCCTGTTTAAGCGGGCAGTTCCCTCATCAATGTTCTGGAGGTGGGGTGGGGTTTAATCCTTATTGCCCCACCCCACCGTAACCTGGGATTAAAAACTAGCGAAGGTTCATTATGGCGTCAATAAATGCCGGTATCGTGCGTTCTATCTCCAGAACGGCGCCGACGGGTGTCTGGATAATCAGACTGAATTCCGTGTTAATATTGAGAGCAGTGGTCAGGGCATCGATTAAGTTACCCCCACCGGCTCCAGCGGTAGTATCGCCAACAGTTATCTTGAATTTTTCGTTGTTTTCCAGCAGGTCATCAGAGTCGGAACCACCGAGCTTGGTGACAGTCCAGTAGAGGTCGTTTACTGTCTGGCTCTGGTCAATATAGTTGATGACAACCTTGTTGGTACTGGAACTATCGGCTATACCGGTGGATGCTGCATCGGCTGTCGGTGCGGTAAAATCGATGGCTTCACCACCAAGTACATTGGATACGGTAAAGCTTATCTGCTTGACGACTCCGTTGGCGCCGGTCCCGTTGGCAGTAGCAATAACATTACCCTTGAGCTCCAGGGTGCTCTGGGCTTCCTTAAGTCCGGAATACACTGCCTCTTGGCTCTTCTGGGTGGAGAACAGGCCAGCGGAAAGGGTGGTGTAGGCAAAAACCGCGGCAACCACGACAAAGGCAATCAGGATGATGGCCGTTTCCAGACCGGTAATACCTTTCTCACGATTTAAGAATTTCTTTAGCATTTTTCCTCCTTATTATCTTGTTGAACTGGATTGGGAACTAATTAGTGCAGGTTTACAATGGTATCTATCCAGGCAGGCGTAGTCCGCTCAATCGTCAGTGTAGCTCCGGCCGGAGTCAGTATTTCAAGGTTAAAGGTGGTTTTTACTGTCAGGTCGGTGGTCAGAGCATCTTCAAGGTCGCCGACACCACTAGCACCACCGATGGTAATCTCGAACCTTTCGTTGGCCTCTAGCAGATCGTCGGAATCAGCGTTCCCCAGCTTGGAAATGGTCCAATAGAGGTCGTCCACTGTCTGGGTCTGGTCGTGGTAATTGATTACGACCACATTACTTGACCCAGTGTCGGCTACACCATCGCCGTCGGCATCAGTAGGAATTGTGAAATCAACCGGCTCGCCGCCAAGTACATTGGCAATTGTGAATTTCAACTGAGCTACGGTGCCGCTACTGCCGGTTGTGCCCGCCACAGCGATGACGCCGCCCCTGAGTTCCAGGGTACTTTGGGCTTCCTTAAGTCCGGAATAGACGGCTTCCTGGCTCTTCTGTGTGGAAAACAGGCCTGCGGAAAGAGCGGTGTAGGCAAAAACCGCGGCAACCACGACAAAAGCAATCAGGATGATTGCGGTCTCTAGACCCGTGATACCTTTCTCACGATTTAAGAATTTCTTTAGCATTTTTCCTCCTTAATAAACGGTAATTGGTCAAGTGTAGATGTGTTCCTTTCATCATTAATGTCCCTTTTTATTACTTTAGACATCACCCCCTTCCGTTTCTTGGCATATTTATGTTTATGGTTAAACCTTTAATTCTTATTTATTTACAAAAATGCAATCGTATCGCGAGGTTCTCTGCGTGGGATTGAGTTCGACGGGTTGTGTTAACGGGATTTCGTATGTAATCGGTAATAAAGCCAAAAAAGCTCTTACCGCCCGTTTCACAATTAAATCTGTAACCGGTGAGAGTTCTTTGATACTGTTTTCGTTAACAGGATAAGTATCTCCGGTCATTCCGGTTATATCTGTTGTTTTCATATGTATTACCCCGGCCCTGAAATACTGCTTCGTCAATACAGATTCACAATCTGGTCGACTCTCGCGGGAAGCGTCCGTTCGAGGACGAGCACGGCACCCGATGGAGGTTTAACTTCCAGTTGGAAAGTGTGGTAGGGGCCAGGCATCTGTTCCGGTGTGGCATTGGCACTCACACAGGTAAGGTCGACGGTAATCATGAATAGTTCGTTATTATCGAGCATGTTATCCGCATCGACCGTATTTAATTTAGTCATCGTCCAGTTGACTGTGGGGAATATCTGGTGGGCATCGCTGTAAGAAATAACTACGAGGTTGGTATTGTTGCCCGAAGTATCGGTAAAGTCAATTGAATCTCCACCGGTGGTGGTCCCGACGGTAAAATAAACCTCCTGAAGAATACCGCCGGTCATCCGACCGTAAATATTTCCCTTCACTTCGATAGTACACTGGGCCTCTTCAAGCCCCGCATGAATGGCTTCTTTGGCTTTCTGTGTGGAAAAAAGTCCCGCGGAAAGTACCACATAGGCAAACACGGAAGCGACGATGACGAAAGCAATAAGGATAATAGCAGTCTCGATTCCGGTGATGCCTTTTTGGTTCTCGTCTAACTGCTTCATTGATTTATGCATCACGGTTCCTCCCAGGTTTTTGCTTGGACAATTCAAATCTACCTCCGATGTTTCACTCTCGCCAGAAGACCATCACCAATCTTGGTAGGTCGTTTTTTTAATAATTCTTTAGTAAAAACATCCAGTACCAATACATGGAAATCCCTGAGATAATTTGAGGGGCTACACGTATTGTCAACTCAGGGTATTGGTGGCACAATCAAAAACGAATATTCGCCAGGTGGCAGAAATATAACGGAATATTAACGAATATTTAATGGAAAGTTTATAAATTTTTATTTAACTCTTTATATATGTGGGATAAAATCACATAAGTTAGAAAAAGGTAAGAAAAGTGATATAAGGCGGTATAAATAAAGTTATCACGACTCACTTACCCTCTAAATAAAAATATGGAAGGTCACACCATGATTCAGGCAAAAACGGACACACTGAGGCTTTATATCGTCGAAGAACAGGAGTTATACCGGGAGCTCTATAAATATGTATTACCGATGCGTCAAAATATTGAGCTATTGCAGGTTTCTTCGACCAGCGATATAGAAGGCATAAGGCAGAACGTATCGGAAATGCGGCCCGACGTCCTGCTTCTAAGCGTCAAGAAGCTGAATAGTGCCATTGTCGGGGAGCTTGAACAGATAAGGAATCTCTATCCTGAAATGGGTATAGTTATTTTACTCGTATTTTATAGTTCCCAGGATATCGAGCTCCTGCGAAGGCTGGCACTGAGCGGTGAAAGCGGTATGGCTTTATTCCTGAAGCAGTCGCTGGACAAAGTCGACCAGCTCTGCCAGACAATCCAGGCTGTCTATGACGGCCAGGTTATTCTCGACCCTCCGCTGGCTACCTTCATGTTTGCCGGTAAACCCGAATGTCCGTTTTTAAAGCAATTGACCACCCGGGAACTGGAAATCCTCAGTTTATTATCACAGGGATACACGAACTCTGCTATTGCCGAGACCCTCTTCATCGATATCAAGACCGTCGAACACCACCTTAACAGTATGTACAGCAAGCTCAAGTCAGACCCCGATTACAATACCAAACATCTTAGAGTCAGTGTGGCCAGACTCTACCTGGAAACCATGGGCGATCTGTATCAGAAAGAAGAATCGATAGTACGGGTTGGCAGCAGATAGAATATACAGGTATCTCTACAAAAGATAAGCGATTAATTCCTTAAGGTTCCAAACACCCACGCCAAACAGCAGGGCGATGGATGGCCAGAGAAGCCTCCCTGGAATAAGCCAGGCAATCAACAGCGGTAGAATGCCCTTGACTACCACCAGCAGAGCCGGTACTTCCAGTAGAAAACTCACGAAAGGATTCAATTCGGCAAAGCCCAGGTGCATCGCCACCAGCGTCAGGATCAAATCAACCTGATTAAGGATAACAAAGGACACCTTCTCAAGAGTACACCTCTTAAATGTCGCCGAAGAATCCCACCAGCTGCTGGTTGTCATTTATCCCCACAATTTAGAATATAATACTAGAACTGTATTCCATTACTTTAGTACTACCCATTTTAATGGAATCAAATATTAAAAACAAATTTTTCTCACGTGCGTATTTTCGAGGGCAATATTTACTTTACCCAGGTCTTGATTGGGTTGTACTGCGCTATCCACTTTATATCCAGGCCACCGTCTTTCCAGGTCTCACGCATTTCTTCGGAAGCGGCGGTAAATTCCTGACTGGTCATGAAATCGGTTATAGCTTTTTCGCTTTCAAACTGATAAAGCGCCAGGTATTTCGCCTGATCTTTACTCTCGTCGGCAAGACGGTAACGGGTGACCTTTTTCAATCCCTTAAACAGGAATAACATGGGTATGTGTACTTCGTTATACCACCGGTTGAATTTATCTTCCAGTTCTGCTGGACAATCGGAGGCTACAATGTTTAAAATCATTGCTTCAGTCATCTTAGTTCCTTTCGGTTTTTCACCAATGATAAAATTTTAACTGATTTGTGTCAAACTGTTGTTACTCGAATCAAATATTTGACATCAAACGGACATGGGATTTAGACTGATGCTGGTATAAGTAATAACAAGTGAAATAATCAAGGGGGACACATTGAAAGCTGCAGTATGTTATGAGTTCGGAAAACCACTGGTCATTGAGGATATAGATATCAGACCTCCGGGTAAGGGAGAGGTGAAAGTGCGTCTGGCAACAACGGCAGTTTGTCACAGTGATATCCATGCCTTTCGCGGTGAATTGCCGATGGAATTGCCTGCCATCGGCGGCCACGAATCAGCCGGTTATATCGACGAATTAGGAGAAGGTGTTACCCGGGTAAAAGCGGGCGACCCGGTGGTGGCGTCAACTCTCACTTCCTGCGGAAAATGTTTTTTCTGCGTCACCGGCAGACCTCACCTTTGCGAGGCGGAATGGGCTCGTGATAAGGAGAGTCCCTATAAAAACAAGAAGGGACAGAGCGTGTTGCAGATGTTCAGGATTGGCACTTTCGCGGAGTACACGATTCTTGATGAATCACAGGTGGTAAAGGTTCCCGATGATATGCCACTTGACAGAGCATCATTACTGGCCTGCGGCGTCATCACGGGATTCGGCGCTGTTGTCAACCGTGCCAAGGTCGAGGTAATGAGTAGCTGCGTTATTATCGGGGTTGGTGGCGTTGGCTTAAATGCTGTCCAAGGCGCCTCCATTTCCGGGGCTAACCCGGTCATCGCCGTTGATATTAACGACGCCAAGCTGGAAGCAGCCAGGACTTTCGGGGCGACCAATACCGTTAATTCCAGTAAAATAGATGCCATTGAGGCGGTGAAGGAATTAACGGGAGGCAGGGGGGTTGACTACGTATTCGTGACAGTTGGCAACGCTAAAGCCATGGAGCAGGGCTTTGCTATGTCCGGTCCCCGCGGTATGACAGTTATGGTGGGGTTACCGTACTACAAGGACACTATTACTTTTCAATCGTTTCCCTTTATCATGGGTGAAAGAATGCTTACCGGTAGTTTTATGGGAACGACACACCTTCAGAATGATATACCCAGGATGGTAAAACTTTATCAGCAGGGTATTCTGAAACTGGATGAATTGATAACCGGAAGATACCCTCTGGACAAGATAAACGAAGCTATCGAGGCGGTGATAAAGGGAGAGGCACTCAGAAACGTAATAATGTTTCAATAGAGAGGTTTGTTTGTCCGGTCTATAAAGGTGAAATCTTCGGCAGCAGCCAAAAGGTTGCCTCCTTCTGATATTACGTCCCCCTCTCCGGACCTCAATATCTTTACGATATGAGGTGGGGTGGTTGGAGAGGGGGACGCAGAAGGAGAAATGAATTGTGTGAATTCTTCAGTTAATACTCTATTTACTATCCTTTGCCTTAGATATTTTACATAAAAGTGCCGTAAGGTCCGGAGAACCGTACATCGGGTCACAGTGGTCATTGGACGTAAGCACATTTGGATTTGACGTAAAAAGCCCGTGATAGGGCCCCGGTTCCTCGGGATAGAAGCAGTTAGCGGTAGCCATGACCACCCCAGGATGTATCCCCGGGAAAAGCCTGGCTTTCTGCCTGATTTTACCACGCGGCGACTCGATCCAGGTCCAGTCGCCGTCTTCTATGCCGGATTTTTCCGCTGTTTCCGGATGCATCTGTACCACCGGGTCTCTCTGAAAACTCCGCAGCCAGGGCAGGTTGCGGTACTGCGACAGGAAATAGAACGGCTGGCGATACCCGCTGGTAAGTACCAGCGGGTATTCTTTATAGAGTTCCGGTGTGGAATAGGGGCTTTCTCCGGGTTCCTGGAAATAGGGCAAGGCATCGTAGCCAAGTCCCTCCAGCACCGTGGAGAATAGCTCCAGCTTGCCGGTGGGAGTGGGGAAACCGCCGCCTTTTCGCCAGTATTCCGTCTTATATTTGTAATATATCTGGTCTTTGCCGGTCCTCGCCAGGAAGGCCATTTCGCTGAAGTCTTTCCAGGTAATATTGGCTTTACGCAGCTGGTAGTCGAGCATCTTTTCCACGTTCTCGAACCAGTACTGGGGAGCCACCCTCTTACCGAGTTCGTTGAATATCTTGTTGTCCGCCCAGGCTTCCCCGGGAGGGTCGACTACCTTATTGTGTGCCTCTATCATAAAGCGCGGGTGCATATCGTAAATTTCGTCTATTTCCAGCCAGTGAGCAGCCGGTAATACTATATCCGCCTGTTCCGCCATCGGTCCCATGAACTGGTCGGCATGCGCCAGGAATTCCACGTTGCCGATGGCTTTAGCCACCTCAGTCGTATTGGCCAGATGCACTATCTGCTGTCCGCCCACGCTGAACCAGACCCTGATTACCGGGTCGTCGCCCAGCAGCTGCTTGATGACCGTATCCGAGTGGGCGGTACGCGCCGCCCCGAGCTTAAAGGTCTCGCTGCCGACGATATTTTCCCGCATTTCATCGGTCAAAGGAATTTCATTGAAGAAATCCTCCATCTGCCCGGTCTCCGGGGGAATCCAGCTCATCATGCTGCCCGGTCTCTCCACGTTCCCGGTGATGCCCAGCAGGCAGATGATAGCCCTCAGAGTCTGGCCGCAGTTTGCCTGCCTCTCCAGCGAGCTGCCTATCTGGATGCATCCCGGTGTGTCCTGGGCAAAGAGTCTTGCTGCCTTGATGATATCTTCTTTCGGTATCCAGGTAATCTCGGAGACGCGTTCCGGAGTATATTCCGCCACCCTCTCCTGCAATTTATCGAAACCGTAGGTCCAATCCCTCACGAACTCCTTGTCGTGAATGCCTTCATTGATAATAACGTTCATCATCCCCAACGCCAGCGCGGCGTCGGAGCCCGGTCGTATCTGCAGCCAGAGCGTTGCCCGCGATGACAGGGCTGTTTCCCGCGGGTCGATAACAATCAGGTTCTTGACGTATTTCAGCGAATTGAGGAACCAGACTGCCATCTCGCCGTCGGCGCTGCTAATTTCCAGCTGCTTGGCCCAGGATATCTGCGTTTTGGGATACTCGCCGCCCCAGCCGTGATAGTCGCAGTAAAGTCGACCGTACCCGGTGATCAGTCCGTAAAGGCCCAGCCGCGGACTGTGGCAGATATAACCCGGTGTGATGATGTTGGCCGTGCCGATGGAACGCGCCAGGCGGTGGGTGTAGCGGTTATAGCCCCGCCCCGTCCCTTGGGATATCCCGATGGATGACGCTCCGTGCTTCTCGATTGACTCCTTCATCCTGCCGGCGATGGTATCAAGTGCTTCATCCCAGCTGATTCTCTCCCACTTGCCCTCGCCGCGTTTGCCGGTGCGTTTCAGGGGATATTTGAGGCGGTCGGGATGATTTATGTGCTGAATGCTGGAGAGTCCTTTGGAGCACATCGTGCCCCGCGTCGGGGCATCCGGATTGCCCTCGATGTGGACAATCGTGCCGTCCTGGACGGTGGCGAGCACGCCGCAGCCGCCGTGACAGCCTTTGCAGGTGGTTTTAATTACTTTTCTTTCACTCATGATTATTGTTGTTCTGGCCTCGCTACCAGCGGACTGTAAGCCCCGGCTTTCAGGACACAGTAACGAAGTGCCAGCCCGCCGATTACTTCACAGGCTACCCCGAATACCAGCACTGCTGGGGGCATCTCGGCAACGGCATAGCTGGTAAAGGCAATCACCAGTGGAATGATGATGCCCATTACCACGATACCAATCCAGAAAATAGGCGCGCTGCTGCCGCGTATCTGCTCCATCACCGATTGCTTTCCTGTTGCCTCACGCTTGGCCGCTCGCCAGAGGTAAATGGCTATCAGCAAGGCGTTGGCGAGAAGCAGCCAGCGACTCCCCGCTTCGGCAGTGGCAAGGTCGATATTACCGTCGTTCAGGGCGATGAGAACCGATATCCCGAATCCCCCGAGAATACCGCAGAGCACGAACAATAAGGGCAGTAGAGAGGAATTCCAGAATGGCACTGCCTTGACAGTGTTCAGCACGAAACCGGTATAAACGGCTACCACCAGTGCGGTAATCCCGGTCAGTACCTTAAATACCATTTCTCCGGCGGTATCCGGCAGCCAGTAGGAGAGCATGAGCTGTATTGCGCCGAAGATGACGAACAGCATCACGAAGATGAAACCCCGGGCCAGCCAGGAGCTTTGGGGTCGTGTGATTATCCGCCAAAAGCGCTGCGGCTTGCCCAGGTAGAGCAGGTGGGCTCCTCCCTTGAGAACCGCGATGATAAGCCAGCTGATAAACATCCCCCAGATGCTGTTGAAGAATACCGATACCAGGTAGAGACCACCGCCCAGACCGCCCGTGTAGAACGCTATCCAGAGTATCAGTCCGCGGCGGTCTATCCACTCGGTCTGGCGGGTATAATTGAGCATCCACTCGTGTATTTCCATGTTGAATCCGCTCAAGCGAGGACCGGCTCCTCTTCTTTAGTGCTGGTTTCCGACGGCTCATCGGAAACTCCAATTTTACCGTCGATGAAATACACGGATGGGTCGGTATCGTATTCCGGATGAAGCTGAAATCCCTGGTTCTCACGTATTAATCGCGATACCTCGCTGTCGGGGTCGTCCAGGTCGCCGAATGTCAGTGCCTGCGCCGGGCAGGTATTCACGCAAGCTGGTGTGGCATCACGGTCTATCCCGGGCTTCAGTCCCCTGGCAAGTCCAGCGTCGATTCTTTCCATGCAAAAGTTGCACTTCTCGGTGGTGCCGTGCGTGTGAGGGTATAGCTCTTTACCCGCTTTCTCGAAATCGGTCACCACCCTGCCTGGGAAAAAGCCTTTGTCCTTGTCTTTGGAGAGGAAGGTGCGGTTCTGGTAGGGGCAGGCAATGACGCAGTACCGACAGCCGACGCACTTGTCCTGGTCCACGTAGACGATGCCGTCATCGCGTAGCTGGGTCGCCCCGGTAGGGCATACTTCCACACAGGGTGCGTCATGGCACTGGTTGCATCTCACCGAGTAAGTCGATACAGTGGGGTGCTCGCCCCCCGTTTCCATCGCCACCAGTCTCGGCCAAGAAACACCGATTGGCAGAAAATGCTCGATGCGACAGGCGGCTATACAGGCATAGCACCTGACGCATTTCCTTAAATCAACGACCATTCCCCATCTCATACGCACAATACCCCGCTATTTATTAACAATTTGCACAATTATCATATATTATCCGTGATGATAACGCAAAATAAAGATTGATATATTATGCAATAAAGCCTCTCTAATATAATTGTAATATGTATTACGAAATGGAGAAAATAACTTAAGTTACACTTTTTGTGATTTTTTTGTATTAGTCTTATACTGTTGGTATCTCGTACTGAAGTCCGATATCATCGGAAAGTAAAAACCAAAAATCAGGAGTGTGTAATGAACGACAGTAAAAACGCCGTGGTTACTACGACCGGTGGCAGAGTCGAAGGAAGCTATGAGGATAACCTGTATGTCTTCAAAGGAATACCTTATGCTGCGCCTCCCGTGGGGAAACTGCGCTGGGAGCCACCGCAGCCGGTAAAGCCCTGGGACGGCGTACGCCCAGCTAAAAAATACGGGAATATGGCGCCCCAGAATGCCATGCCCTTTGCCATGCCGGGCATGCCTGCCTTTGAAGAACCCCAGAGTGAAGAATGCCTCTTCCTTAATATCTGGACGCCGGGAATCGATGATGCTAAACGTCCTGTCATGTTCTATATCCACGGCGGTGCTTTTATCATCGGGGCTGGCAGCGAACCGGTGCTGAAGGGTGGCAAGCTGGCCAGGCGTGGTGATATCGTTCTGGTCAGTATCAACTACAGACTGGGAGCGCTGGGATTCCTGAATCTCAATGAAGTCACCGGGAGTAAAATTCGCGCTACCGGTAATGAGGGAATACTCGACCAGATTGCCGCTCTGGACTGGGTACAAGACAATATCGCCGCTTTCGGCGGTAATCCGGATGACATCACAATTTTCGGTTTTTCCGCCGGTGGTATGAGTGTCGGTACTCTACTGGGTATACCGCTGGCCCGCGGAAAGTTCCACAAGGCGATGAACCGCAGCGGCGCTGCCAACGTCGTGGCCCCGCTGGATAATGCGGTAAAAATGTCTGAACGATATCTCGAATTACTGGATCTCACCGGCAGGGATGCCGACGCTTTGCGTAATCTCACCCCGCAGCAGCTCCTTGACGGTCAGCAACAGCTGAGCATGAAGGTCCGCGAGACGGAATCCCGGGCGACACCTTTTATCCCCGTCGTTGATGGTGTTAAAATTCCGGAATGGCCTATCGACGCCATTAAAAAGGGCCTTTCTAAGAATATCCCCGTTATGGCGGGTAATGCACTTGATGAATTGAAAGCGCCTAATATGATGATGGACCCCGCCATGCATAATATGAACGAAGCAGAACTGAATAGACGACTGAATAAGCTGTTGCCTTCTGACATGGTGCCGGGATTGATAAATACTTATCGTGATGCTTTGAAGAAACGAGGCAGTAAAGCGGACTTCGCTGACGTCTTGGGGACGGTGGGTGTGGACCTCATGTTCCGCATGACCACACTACAGCTTGTTGAAGCCCAGCGTGATAATGGAGCTCCTGCCTATAACTACCTCTTTACCTATAAATCACCCGCGATGGGTGGTGTCCTCGGTGCCATGCACGGATTGGATAATCCCTTCCTTTTCGGTAACCTCGAGCCTCAGCTATGTGGAACGGGACCGGCGGTTGAAAACCTGGCGGTGAAGATACAGGATTCGGCAATCGCTTTTGCCCGTAACGGGAACCCGTCCTGCGAGAGCATCGGCGAATGGCCAGCCTACGGCAGAGAACGTATGACCATGATTCTGGATAAAGACACCCGCGTTGAGGGAGCCCCGTATGAAGATGAGCGATGTGCCTGGGAAGGGTATGAAATTTCACACACGTTACCGTTATAGGTAATGATTTATACGGGCTCCAACCTGATATCCAGTACGGCCGGCTGGCCGCTCCGTACCCGTTCCAGTCCCTCTTTGAGGGCCGGTATAACGTCAGCCGGCTCTTCGACTGTCCTGCCGTACGCATGGCATGCCTGGGCTATCTTGGTGTAATCGGGGGGTCTGTAAATATCCGCGCCCATGTTGTCGACGTCGTGCTTTTCCCGGAAAAGACCTTTAATCGCGCCGTATCCCTGGTTGTCGAATATTATCGATAGGAAAGGTGCTTTGTAGAATCCTGAGGACCATAGCGATGCTTCCGGGCAGCCGTAGATAAAGGCGCCGTCGCCCATCAGGCTGACCACCGTCTTGTCCGGTGCCGCTAGCTTAACCCCCAGGGCAGCCCCTATCGCCCAGCCGATGCAACCTCCGGAGTAGGAGAGCAGCGTGCCCGGTTTACTCCGCTGCACCAGGTGCGCCACTATCCTGGACGGTGAAATTGTCTGGTTCACGATAATGGTATCGTCGTCTATCGCTTCGCTGATGCACTTGCTCAACCAGTGGGCTGATATGGGCTTTTTCTGCGAATGACTTTCCGCCAAGCTTTGCCATTCACTGGCGAGGTTGTTATGTTCCGCTTCCAGCTGTTTAAAACATTTTTTAAATTGTGCGCGCCGGTCGTCTGTCAGCTTCTCCTTTATAGCTCTGGTCAGGGCCGGTATTATCCTACCAGAGTCGCCTTCGATGGCGATGTCTGGCTTACGTCCCCAGAGAGGCGCGCCCTTCTTAAACATGTCGATGTCGATATGTATGAATGTCATCTCAGCCGGGGGGCCAGCTGCCGGTGAGGCATACGGCAAATCGTAGTCTATTGCCAGTATCACATCGGTATTTGCCATCGGTGGATTTCCTAATCCAGCAATAGTCGGAATGTATGCTGCCAGCGGGTGCGTATTCGGGAAGTTCATCCTGGTATCGGATGTTAATACCCGGGCGCACAGCGTCTCCGCCAGTTCGATGAGCTTCGGTACGGTATCCGGGTTCCTCCCCGAATGTCCGGTGATTATTAGTGGATTTTCGGCATTAATCAGTATTTCCGCGGCTTTCGCGAGCATTTCCGGTTTTACTTTTTCGGGCGGGATACCGGCTTTTTTCAGTGTTTTCGGTTTATCTCTGGACTTGTCGGCTTTGTGCCAGAGGACTTCCCTAGGAATGGCCAGATAGACGGGCCCGTACGGTTCAGTTGTCGCTATATTTAGTGCTGTTTGGAGAGCTTCCTGGATGTCCTCTTTATCGGTTAGCTGGTGGTCCCACTTGACGAAGTTGCGTACCATTTTCCCCTGGTCGAAAGGTTCCTTCTGCCAGGTGACGCGCCCGGTCGGACCCTGTATTTCCGTGAAGATAATCACCGGGACTCTTCCCCACTGCGCGTTTTGCAGGGCGCCACCGATCTGCAGAATACCTAGTTCCGAGTGCACCGAGACCGCCTGCGGCTTGCCTGATGCCATGTAGTTGCCGTGGGCAGCTGTCATCGTCACGAACTCGTCAAGGCAGAGTATTCCCCGTGGGCTTTTCTTGCCGGTAGCCCGGTATCTGGACACCGTTTCCAGTACCGGTACATTATCGATTCCCGGGTTGAAGAAAAGATGCTCTATACCGTAAGCATTGAATATTTCTATCAGGTCTTCCGCATTATCGTATTCTTCCATGTAGCACTCCTTTTTGGATGAACTACTTTTCAGCTTTAATATAATGACTGGCTTCGGATGCTTCATTAGGGTCGAAGGTCTTCTTAATTTTCCTGAGCCACTTGGTGTACTGTGAAGCCTCGGGACCATACATATCGTGGATAGGGTCGCTCCAGACGTGATGGGGAACACCGTAGTGGCCCTGGACAGCGGTGCGGTTAGCAGCCATGTATACCTCGAAGTTGGCCTGGACCGAGGCCGGATTCCTCGAGAAATAGCGGATGAGCATCTCACCGTGACCGCAGTGTCCGTGCTCTATCAGTTGCACGAACGGGTCGGTCCCATCAGCCAGCAGAGCATCCTCTTCGATATAATGTCCCTTCACCCTGGACGCTTCCCCGATGTACTTGCTCATCAGGTTGAACACGTCGGTGCCACCCACCTCACCCCCGAATGTCCCCGTGGCACGGCAGGTTTCGCGGATGGAACCGGTAACCCTGATGAAGCGGTAGAGAAAGCCCCCGGCATTTTCGGGGTCCTCCACCGGCTTGAGAGATTTTCCTCCGGTTTCTTTGATAATCATCTCCAGTGTCGATTTTTTATATGCGAAGTCGCGTGCGGAATTCCCGGTGATGATTATCATGAATCCCGGCCCCTGTACCATGTCCGTGAATTGCCTGAGATATTTGATGTCCTCGGTGTTATTTGTAGCGATGTTGGCCGACATCATTGCGGGATTGAATCCCATCAGGATAAAGGCTATCTCCGCTTCGCCCACTCGATGAACTGCCTCCCGCAGCAGTTCCTGCGACTTAAAAGAGAAGTAGCGAATCATAAAGTTCGGCGGCAGGTAGCTCGGCCGGTACTGCGGCGATACTCCTTCGATGGGGAATACCGCCGGTCCCGGCCAGTGATAGACCTTCTGAGCGGCTTTGGTATATACCCCCAGCCCCCCTAATGGCATGGTATTACCGCGTATAATACCTCGCAATGATGGTCCCGGTCCGTCGCCGCAAAACCACTCGTCGGAGGCTCCCAGCGTCCCCGTCCTGACTATCTCGCCGTCGGGTGTTACCCATTCCAGAGCCAGCTGGTTCCGCTCGCCGTAGCTGCCGCTGACACTGAGGTGCCCCAGGTTAGAATGTGCCGCCAGGGGTAGCGCGGAGCAATTGCTGCCGGCACCGGTGATATTGCAATTGAGGCCTCGTTTCATCAGCTCCGCCTGTAGTTGAGCATAGATGACAAAGGGCTCAACGACGGCGTACATGCTTTTCTCATTGATTTCTATAATCCGGTTCATCCTGCGCAGGTCCAGCTTGATAACGCCGGATCCAGCGGGGTCGCAATAGGGTCCCCAGCCCGTGCTGGATGCTTTGAACTGTATGCCGTATTTATTGCACAGCCGTACGATTGCCTGCACCTCGGCGGTGTTACCCGGGAGGGTAATGGCTTCGAACCTGGGCACGAACTTGTTCAGTCCCGAAACCAGTCCCGAGCGCCAGGCGTACGAGTCCAGTATTGCCGGTTCGTCGGAAATGTTCTCCGGTCCCACGATGTCTTCCAGGGCTCTGTATGTATCTTTTTTTAAAGCCATTGTTCTCTCCTGGTTTAGATATTATCCAGTCCCAGAGCCTTCAGTTTCTCGGGGGAAGGCATGCCCTCTTGCGACCATCCCCTGAGTTCGTAGTAGCGATCGAGGAACTCGTCCTGGTGCCGCACCATCTGTCCCTCGCCCTCGGCTTCACCGGTATGGAGGGGCTCGGTACGCATCCGCTTTGGCAGGGTATCGTCTTTCCGGCCAAGACCCTCGCGCATGTTTATCAAACGTTCCACGTTTACTATGCGCTCTCCGACCTGTCTCAGGTGTTCGTTGTCGGTATACTCCTCGATTCCTCTGGCTGCCGCCAGCATCTTCCCGAAGCAGTCGGGCACCCAGCCCCAGTTACCCGCGAACCCGCAGATGATTCCGGTCTCTTTCGAGGCGGTTTCGTCCTGGTTATAAATAACGACGTCGGCGTTTTCTACCTCTTCGAAGCGATTCGTCGGCCGTGGCACGGGGGCTCCCCAGATATCCTGAGCGGCGTAACCGTAGCAGTGGCTGGCGCCGATGCTGGCGGTGGCGTAGTTATAGCCCATCGACTTGGCACCCCGCGGTTCGTAAGCCGGTATTTCCAGTCCCTTGACCTGCATCGCATAGTCCTCGGCGCCCTTTCCGATGATGGCCGCGGCTGCCCTAGTGCCTTCAGCCAGGATATTCCCGATGCCCTCGCGGGAGGCTATTTTCTTGATGAGGGCAATCATGGTTTCGTAGTTGCCGTAGGTCAGTTCCAATCCGTCGGCATCTGACTTATTGAGGATGCCCTTTTCGTAAAGCTCGAAAGCGAATCCGATGGTATTGCCAGTGGAGATGGTATCCAGCCCCAGGTCGTCGCATAGTTGGTCGGCGGCGATGGCGGCTTCGATGCTGGTGTTCTCCACCGGTCCACTGAATGCCCAGATGGTCTCGTATTCCGGTCCCTCGCTGTGGGCGTTCTTGTACAGCCCCGAGGTCACCGTATGTACTTTACCACATCGTGCCGGACATGAGTAACAGCCTATGTCTCCCGTCCTCAGCTTACGGTAGTTCTCTCCGGTTATCTTCTCCCTGCCGTTCATCTGGCCGTAGCGGAAATTCTTCACGGGGAAAATCCCTATCATGTTCGTAAAGTCCTGCGTCTGCGTCGTGCCCCATTCCTTATGGTTTTCGAATCCCTTATTCGCCAGTACTGCGTCCACCTGCTCCTTGACCAATTGGTTGTACGTCTCGGGATCGCTGAGATTGAGGTTGCGCTGGGCGTTGATGGCGATGGCTTTAAGGTTCTTGGAGCCCATCACCGCGCCGGTTCCGCAGCGTCCCGCGCACCTTCTATCACTGAAAATCCCCGAGTATTTCACGCCGTTTTCTGCGGCCGGTCCGATGCTTACGCAGCGTGTGCTCTTGCCGTAAAGCTCGCTCAATTTTTGCTGGGTTTCCTTCGTATTTTTACCCCAGAACCCGGCAGCGTCATGGATACGGCAGCTGTCCCGGGTCAGGTGAAGATAAACCGGTTTCTCGGCTTTTCCTTCGATTATCATGAACTCGTAACCGGCGAATTTCAGCCATGCCCCGAAGTCCGCCCCGCCCACCGACCTGGCGAAAGCCCCGGTCAGCGGACTTTTTGTAATCGTCATCCACCTCGATACCGCCAGGGCTGATGTCCCCGCCAGCGGTCCGGCGAGCAGTATTAACTTATTATCTTCACCGAGCGGGTCGATATCTGACTTGAGTTCCTTATAGAGATATCTAACGCCGTAGCCCCTCCCCCCGACGAAGTTCTTGGCTATCTTATTGTCTACTTCCTCGGTCTTTATTTCCGATGTGGATAGGTTAATTCTAAGATATTTACCCGTGTTCAATGCCATTTTACCTCCTGGGAATGATTACATTGGTTCAATATCTAGGGAAGTTGCGGCAGGCCGCCGGTGACGCAGAGCGTTTCGCAGGTAACGTAAGCCGAGAGCTCCGATGCCAAGAACAGGGCGGCCCCGGCGATGTCATCCGGAGTACCAGGTCGCTGCATGGGCACCTTCTTACCCAGACCTTCGTTGAAGAATTTATCCTTGTCTTCATCACTCATCGTGCCGGTCATTCTTTCGTAAAAATTCGTGCGTATCGGACCTGGCAGGATGGCGTTTACCGTGATATTCAGGGGTGCCAGTTCCCTGCCGAGGTCGTAGGTAAACCCGATGATGCCCGCCTTGGCCGTATTGTAGTGGATTTCGTGGGCGGGCGGCTGGATACCCCCGATGGAGGATATGCCGATTATCTTGCCGTATTTCGCCTTCTTCATATACGGCACGACGTACTTGCAGAAGAGGAAGTGGCTTTTCAGGTTCAAAGCCAGCACCCTGTCCCATTCTTCCTCGGTGATGTCCTCGATCGGTTTATGGGGGGCTATGGCTCCGGCGTTATTGACCAGAATATCTATTTTCATGTAATTATCGACAACTTTCTGGACCGTGTTCCTTACCTGTTTGCCGTCGGTAACGTCGCACCGTATCGCCAGCCCGTCGCTTCCTTTCTGTTTAACCAGAGCTACCGTATTGTTAGCTTCATTGATGTCTATATCGGCAATGGCCACCTTGCAGCCTTCTTCCGCGAATCTTGAAGCCATGCCGCGTCCCATCCCTTTAGCCCCGCCGGTAATAATCGCCACTCTGTCTTTTAACAACATTATTCTTCTCCTTGCTATCGTGGATTTGGCATGTTGCTGTAGCCTTCGGACATGTTCTCATCGTGCCAGAATTTCCAGTCCAGTTTAGCACGTTGGTCCGTGCTCATAAGCTGCGGGTAAAATTTCTCGGTGTGCTGGGTTCCCTGGTTGATTTCAATAAATATCCAGGGTCGCACTGTCTTCAGAGGATTCCAGGGACCGTGGATAAAATTGGGTGGTAGAAAGACTACCGTCGATTCTGTGATGACATGCCTTTCCTGCTCCGGTCCCATGTAAATCTCCACCTCTGCTCCCAGGTCGTCGGGGTTATCGGGGTCGGTGCCGATATGTATCAGCAGTTCGGCTTCGCTGTGGATGTGTGGCGGGTGCCCGATTTCCATCCGCGGTTTCTCGTGCGGCAATACCCAGTGAATAAAATAGAAGTTACTCCCTGTTATTTTCCTGCTGTCCATACGCTGGAGTATCGGCCCCATAATGAACTTGAAAGGTGGCGGGTCGTTTTTCAGGAAATATTTATCGTATTTGTTGCCGGGCATTCTATAAAAAACTCCTTATTAAACGCTGAGTTCAGCCAGGAGAGAAAGCAATCCTTATAACTGTATCTGATTTTACTCCTTTAGCCGTTCGGTAATCAATAAATCATTCAGTCTGTCATTATTCCTGCTAAAGGTTTATAATATCTTTTGAGTTGGATATTCATCATCGCGCTGAGATTATTTCCGTCGGCAATGAGCTTCTCCGGGGAGAAATCACCGATACCAATGCCGGTTTTCTAGCATCGCAGTTACCTTTACTGGGCATCGAGCTCAACCGGATGACCACCGCAGGGGACGATATCAGGCAGCTGAGGGAAACCCTGGAAAGGGCGCAGGAAAAGGCGGATATCGTGCTTGTTACTGGTGGCTTGGGTCCTACTGCCGACGACTTGACCCGTGAAGCCATCGCGGCTGTCACGGGCGAGGAACCTACCGTTGATGCCGCGCTTGAAAATAATTTGCGCCAGCTTTTCGGTCGCATGAGACGGGAAATGCCTCCCCATAATATCAAGCAGGCCTGGCTGATTCCCTCCGCCGAGGCGCTCGATAACCCCCTCGGTACCGCTCCGGGCTGGTGGGTCAGGAAAAACGGCAAGACCATCGCCGCCATGCCCGGTCCTCCCCGCGAGATGACCATTATGTGGCGTAATGAAGTAGCGCCGCGTTTGAGAAAAATACTATCGAAACAGGTTATATTGTCGCGTACGTTCAAGACCTATGGCATACCCGAGGCGGAGGTTGCCGAAATGGTGCAGTCCTTCTTCGAATCGGAAAACCCGTCCCTTGGCATCTACGCGCATCTGGACGGTATTCATTTACGATTTGTTGCCCGGGGTAATGACGCCGGGCAACTGCTCAGGAATGCCGGGGAACAACTTGATGAAATCTTTGGCTCGCGTATCTGGGGCAGAGATGACGATTCGCTGGAGGGACTTATCGGCGGCTGGCTCGGTAAGACCGGTCTGACGCTGGCGACAATCGAGGATGGTACAACGGGTACTATCGCTAATTTGTTATCGACGACACCTGGCAGCGCGCGATACTATCGTGGCGGTCTGGTAACCGGCTCCGACGCCACAAAGATTGCCTTCGGCGTTCCCCCGGAAGTTATCGCCACGTACGGCGCTGTAAGCCCTGAAGTTGCCGGTATAATGGCTGCGATGATCAGAGAGAGATTTTCGGCGGACATCGGGTTGAGTACCAGTGGAATATCACAGAAATCCACCGTTAAGGGAGAACCTCCCGGGCTGACCTATGTAGGCATCAGCGATGCATCGGGAGAAAAAACCTGGGGGCATAACTTTGCCCGTTTCCGAGACCCCTCGGGACAGCGCGAGGCTTACGGGGCTCTCTTCCGACTCCGAGAACGCCTGATAGAACTGAAAATCGCCTGACTCCGGCATATAAAACAACCGGTTATCCCTCGCTTGCGTCGTGAAAGATAACCGGTTGCTCTGTTCTGAAATATTCTATTTATACAGCTCTTTGGCTACGTCATCGAGGCCCAGCTCTAGGAGGACTTTTTTGCTGGGTTTACCCGTCTTAACATCCCAGCCGAGGGCTTCATAGTATTCCTTGGAGAGTTCGTTCATGTCAAGTGTAATACCGGCGCGCGGTCCCTCCGTCTTGGGGGGAACACCCTGCATCCTGTCCGGGAATTTCCAGGGTGTCGCCAGACCTTCGCGGATGTTAAAGGCCTGCCGCATGGTTACGATACGGTGGCCTGTCTTGATGATTTCGTCCATGTCCATGTCCCATCCGGTGATGGTCTGGAAGGCCTCAACCAGCTGGTTGATATGGCCGTAACCATCCCCGATGACAATCATGCAGATACCGGCAGCATTATAGGCCGCCGTAAGATTGGCACCGTGCTTGTGAATTTTGCCACGCCCCTTGAGCTTCGTCGGGTCATATTCGGGCATGGCTCCCGCCGGTAGAGGCCCCTCACCACCCTGGGTATGCCTGGCGGGGGTCGGTTCGGAGGCGTACCCGATAGCGAACTGGTATCCTCCGCGGGAATCGTGCGCCGGGACTTCCTGTCCGCCGACATGCATGGCGTATTTCTCGGAACCCTTGCCTATTCTCTCCGCGGCTTTCTTCACGCCATCGGCTATTTTATCGCCGAACCCTTCGCGCTTCGCCAGCTTCTCGGTCATAGCGACGATTGCCTTGGTATTGCCCCAGTTCATTTCCAGTCCGTCGGTATCCTTTTTGTTGATTAGTCCCTTTTCGTAGCATTCGATGGTGAAGGCGATACTGGCCCCGGCTGATATCGTGTCGAGTCCGTATCGGTTACAGATATCGTTAATTTTAATTATCGAAGACAGGTCGGCATTCAGGCAGTTACTGCCGAACATCGCCAGTGTCTCGTATTCGGGTTTATGGGCTTCGGCGGAGTACTTGTACTCGCCGGTGCCTTCCTTCATTATCCCGCCGCAGCCGATGGGGCAGTGCCAGCAGGCATAGTTCCGCGCCTGCTGCGGTTCCACGTTCTCGGCGCCGATATCTTTGAAATTCGGGAAGTCTATCACGCAGGCGCCGGCCCAGTTCTTGGCAGGGGCATCGTCAATTTCGCAGCACATATTGAAGAGGAAAGGCGTGCCGAATTTGCGCATGAACGGGACGTTCGGTCCCATATTGGCTAGGTGTTTTTTCCTCATAGCCGCGGATTTTGCTACATCGGCTACGGGTATCTTCATGTTGCCCTGTACCGCGATTGCCTTGAGTTTCTTGGAGCCCATCACCGCCCCCAGTCCTGACCGCCCCGCGGCGCGCCCCTTGTTGTTCATTATCGCCGCCACCAGAGCTACTTTCTCCCCGGAAGGCCCGATACAGGCAACTTCCAGGTCTTTGCCGTACTCGGCACGGAGTATGTCCTGGGTCTCGAAGGTATCCTTGCCCCAGATTTTACTGGCGTCTTTCAACTCGGCTTTACCGTTGTTGATGTGGAGATATACGGGCTTGTCCGATATTCCGGTAAAAAAGACAGCGTCGTATCCGGCAAACTTCAAGGTGGGTCCGACATTACCACCCGAGTTGGCGTCGCCCCAGCCACCTGTCAGCGGCGATTTGCCCACCATGATGTAGCGGGAACCGCCCATCGCGTCGGTGCCGGTTAGCACGCCGGTGGTCATACCGAGAATCGCCTCGGGGCCAAGCGGATCGATGCCGGCTTTCTGCCGGCTGAACAGTATGCGGGCGCCCAGGCCGTAGCCACCCAGGAAGTCGCGCCCCATCTTCTCATCCAGAGCTTCTTCTTTCAGCTCTTTCTTGGAAAGGTCTACCCACAGTACCTTTCCCATGAATCCATGTGCCATGTTTACATCCTCCAATTTTTATATAATTAAAAATTACTTCCTATATGTAAGTAGCAATTCCTGTAGGATTATATCAGATTATCCTATGCAATTGTCAAAAATATAGATTTGGAGCTATTCAGAAAGTAATATGGCGACCCCGGGGGGTACTGGATTCCCGAGTGCAAACCGCCTATATTGTAGAACTTCTGTGTAAAAACATTAGTGAAATTTGTATATCACCGAAGAAGGTATCAACATTAAAACAGACAGAGATAATTCAGAAGATTGGTAAAAAGAGTCTAAGAGAATTGGCCAGAGAATACGATGTTAGCTATGAAACGGTGCGGAGAATAATAAAAAGAGATTGAGATTTGTTTACTCCATATCGAGAGTAGTATCAAATTTTTATAACACAGCAAAATACTAAAATGTTCGGCGAGGTGACAAAACGTCAGATTGTGCAGCCTAAAAACGTTCCTTTTTTAACATTTTGATTATATGCCTAGTACTCAGGCGTGGAATAGAGCGGACCTTTTTATATTGAGGAGATATATTATTGAGATAACCTAAGATTAATGTGACAATCTAGTTGAATGTTACTATTAATAAATATCAGGCTTTTTAGCTCTAACTTTATAGAACCAAGTTTGACAAATATGAATAATAGGATAGAATGATGATACTCCATGTCGAAGGGGGTGGCGCTTATGGATGAACACAATAAAATTATCTTAAGAAATAAGGCTCCTAGGGTAAAATGGATCAGACGTAGCTGAAAATAAAAATAAGGGGAAAAATTAGTCATACAAAATCTCATAGCGGCATAATATATTATTCACTGGCTAAAGATGGCAATTAGATATAAGGTGCTATAAATATACGGGCAGTTCACTGCTAAGGAGGGAAGAGCATGAAAAAGGGGTTAGTTACAATTGTAATCATCATAATCAACATTTTTATGCTTTTCACATTACTGGCTTGTGGTGAAGAAGTAATCACAACACAATCATTGAGTGCCTCGGAAATAATTAATAATTCAATAGATAAGATGAATGTCATCAGTTCTTTCCATTTTGAACTTGTTCATGAAGGTGGACGCACACCTATTGCTATGGGATTAGAACTGGATAAAGCGATAGGTGATGTTACAAAACCCGATAAACTTAAAGCAAGCATTACCGCCGCCTTAGGTGGAATGCTGGTTAAAGTTGAAGTTGTAACGATCGGGATCACAACTTATATGACGAATCCCCTTACCAAGGAGTGGGAACTCGTTCCAGGAGAATTCAGTGCCATCAGTATTTTAGACCCGAATGCTGGAATTACTGCTATTTTAGAAGATATAGTAGACCCTTCCGTAGTTGAGGGTGAAGACAAAGATGAGGGCGGTAGCTATCATATTAAAGGTGAAATACCATCTAAGAGTTTACGCCCGATTACATTGTCATCTGTCGAAGGTGTTAATGTTACTGTGGATGTCTGGATTGATGCAGAAACTTTCTTGATATATCAAATACAAGTGGAAGGGCAGATAACTGAAACGGAAAAACTGGGGATAATAAGAATACTAAAGCTATCTAACTACAATCAGGAAGTAGAAATTGAATCACCTATATAGAGCTAGATATGCAATTCACTTTAAGGGAACCTTTGAGGAGAAATTTATCGCCCTATCTTATCCTGGCAATAACATGCGTTGGTATTTTTATCTCGGCACTTGATCAAACAGTGATCTATGGTGCTCTAGCCGATATGATGCCAGACCTCGAGCTCACCGTATTGGACCTAGACCAGGCGGTATGGATTGTTGTTGGTTACCTAATAGGTTACATATTTGCCATGCCCTTAATGGCAAGAGTTTCGGATGTATACGGCCATAGTCAAATTTATATCATGTCTTTATTACTATTCATCGTCGGTTCAATATTTGTAGCTCTCGCTCCTAACTTTGAATGGATCGTAACAGCCCGTATAGTTCAAGCCATCGGTGGTGGTGCGATGGTACCCATAGCCATGGCTATTGTAGCTGATAGCTTTCCTGGAGGATCTAGAGCCGTACCACTTGGAATCATTGGCGGAGTTGTCGAAGCTGGAGGTGCATTCGGACCATTTTACGGGGGAATTGTCTCGGAAATGCTCGATTGGCGCTGGATATTCTGGATCAATATACCGATTGGGATAATAGCGGCCTTACTCATCTTCTTTCTACTCGGATCTAGCCAAAGGACTCAGGTCAAAGTGGATTATCTCGGTGGTATTTTACTTGCTGCGGGTCTCGCTTTCCTCAGCCTGGCTCTCAGCCAGAGACCAGAGCAGTTTGACTCTCGTCTTTATACTTTAACCACAGCAATTATCTCGGTGCTTTGTTTTACCTTTTTCATAATGAGGCAGTTTAGGACCACGGAACCGCTAATTAATCTTTCTGTCTTCAAGAATATCACCTTTTCCAATGCGAATATTACCAGTTTAGTCACCGGAGCAGCCCTTATTATGGCTCTGGTAAATGTACCTCTTATTAGTCAGACCATTATGGGTTCCTCACCTATAGAGGCAGGGCTGAGGTTGTTTCGTCTTACCATCATGATTTGTGCTGGAGCGATCCTGGGTGGATTTCTATGCCGGCGATTCGGTTACCGGTTACCAACCATACTCGGCCTGCTATTTAGTAGTCTCGGCTTCTTCTTTTTAAGCCGGTGGGATCTTGATATCGCCGATCCGCAAATGACATTGCATCTTGTTACGGTTGGATTAGGTTTTGGTTTGGTTATTGCTCCCCTTGCCACAGCCGTTGTCGAATCAATCGGGGTGGAGCAGAGAGCCATCGGCTCATCTATAGTGGTAATGACACGCATGATAGGCATGATAATAGGACTTGCAGCATTATCCTCATGGGGTATGGGTAACTTTCAGATTATGACGGCTGGGATGACTCTCGAGGAAATAATGAATACCCCAGAAGAAGTGATTCAGGTGTCATTGGACTTATTCCATGATTTCTTTAAGATTTCAATCTTTATTTGTTTAGCCGGGATAATTCCGGCATTATTGTTATCCAGAGACAAAAGGAAGATTTGATAATGTTTATTTATCTCAATCTTTTTCGTATGATTTTATAACAAATCACTAGGTATTAGTTTGCTGTGTAAAAAGGAACGGTAATTGGAGTAACAGGAATTGATGGAGTGTTATTCTGTAATCGCGTTTTGTATAGGTTAGCACTTGAAGCAAGTGGTGAATTATGTTTAAATAAGAGCCATAAATATCATTTTAGAAAATGCGAAGGAAAATAATGGCTAATACCAAGTACGATAAATATTTTCTTAGAGAACCCTGGGGAAAACCTAATAGTGCTCAACCTGATCCTAACGCTCCAGTATACATAGGGATCGGGCATGAGAAGCCTGTAGCGGGGTGGGATGAGCCTCTTACCCAGGTTCTGCGACCGATTTATTTCCCCTACCTCATGATACCCAAACCTCATCAACATAATTGTGCCGAAATCCTTTATTTTATTGGGGGCAACCCCATGAATTTTAAAGATTTCGGGGCTGAGGTCGAATTCACAATGGGTGAAGGTAAGGATGCAGAAATCCATATTATCACTTGCACCACCTGGGTCTATGTCCCCAGCAATCTGCCCCATTGCCCTTTGAATTTCAAGAGAGTAGATCGACCGATTATGTTTGGACATATTATATTTGCCCAAACCTATGAATCGACCACTGATTTCAGGCCTTAACCCGAGTTAGTTGACTGGTAGTTATATAACAGGCAAGATTTCCTGCGAGTTAGGATATGTTACGTTTAATTTCGCACCTAGAGTAACGCCTGTGCTCAAAACGGCAATTCTACGCATATTGGGAAAGTCATCCGGGTGTTCGTCTAATACAATTAATTTCGGAGGTAACTATTTATCTATATCACACTATTTTAATATTTGCTGCCTGAATATCGAGAATATTAACTGTAAATTGGAACCTTAGTATATTAATTGAAAGAAATCCTTCTCTTCCTTTTCCTTCTGTCCTTTGATCCAGGAGGTCTCCCGAGTTTCTTACCCTGCGCCACAACTCTCGCCAGCCCGGCTTTCGTCCGCTCTGAGCGACGCTGAGATTCCATTCTGGCCACTCATCCGTCGATAGAATAGATGAGTTTATAAGAGAGCATCAACAATGTCCGCCTTAAGGCTATATAGTATTATTATTGCTTTAACTCGGACAGTGTAATTCTGTGTATGGCCATTGGGGTAACCCCCGGTTCTCGAAGCAAGTGGACAAAATGACTGAAATGTTCCATTTTGCTTCTTAAAAACGGATTAACATGTTCTTTGATCGGAAATTACAATCCATTGAACAAAAAGCCATAAGGTAAAACGAGAAGAAAAAGCTATATTAACAACCCTTCTTTACCACCAAATAAGAAAGAAACAAATCGTGATATAATATCTTTATCTTCCGTTTCTGTCGTTTATAATGTACTATAAGGTAGGGGCTGATGTGGAGACATCGTTATTATCGACAAAGCTCAATATTCCCCCACCACGACCCCAGTTAGTACGACGCTCTCGTTTAATGGAACGCTTGCGGGAAGGTCTGAATTACAGCCTTATCCTTATCTCCGCCCCTGCCGGCTTTGGTAAAACAACCCTTGTAAGTGAATGGGCTCGCCAGATCCAGATTCCTGCCGCTTGGGTTTCTCTAGATGAAGGAGATAATGACCCTACTCGTTTCTGGGACTATTTCATCGGTGCTTTACAGAATATTCAACCCACCTGCGGAGAGAAAATCCTGCCGTTACTGCATTCACCACAGCAAACTGCTTTTGAACAAATCCTCACCGCATTGATAAACGACTTGGCTGAGATAGAGGCTGACTTTATAATTGTCCTGGATGATTATCACCTTATTGAGACTCAATTAATACATGATGGTATCAACTACCTGATTGAGCATCTGCCGGTGGGTATACACTTGGTCCTTGCCACACGTGCTGACCCTCCTCTGTCTTTGTCACATTATCGTGGTCGCGGAATACTAATAGAGATAGGCGCCGATGATCTGCGTTTTAACCTGGAAGATGCAGCCAGTTTGTTCAAGGAACTGAATACCCCGGAGATTTCAATGGAAGATGTCGCTGCCCTTAATGAACGCACCGAAGGCTGGGTAGTAGGGCTGAAAATGGCAGCGCTTTCTTTGAGGGGGCAGAAAGATATTTCCGGGTTCATTACCACTTTTGCGGGCAGTCATCGCTATGTCATGGACTACCTCATGGAGGAGGTACTCCAAAAACAAATCCCTGAGTTAACTGAATTCCTGTGTAAGACCTCGGTATTAAAGCGACTTACCGCTCCTCTATGCAATGCGGTTACCGGACGGGAAGATAGCCAGGAAATACTACTTGAACTTGAGCGCGGGCACCTGTTCATCGTACCGCTGGATGAAGAGCGTAAATGGTACCGTTATGAGCATCTCTTTTCCGACCTTTTGCAGCACCAGTGTCAGACAGCCTATGGAATAGAAAAGATTGCTACTTTACATCGGCGGGCAAGCCAGTGGTATGAGGATAATAACTTTCCCGATGACGCTATCCATCATGCTCTGGCGGCCAA
>SMTZ1_10004353_pt1 | contig 41347 bp, 37 predicted proteins | sample DeeMarSWOR136_30_FD_25667 | JGI IMG/M metagenome (IMG submission 25667) | reverse complement strand
GCTCAAACTCCAGCTATAACTATCATAGCCGGAGGTGGTTGAGGCGGTATTTCCTGTGGAGTCCTCGCATGTCGCATCAGGCGCCGTTATGGTGGAATCAGGCAAAGCATGAACTGTCACCGCCGCCGTATCTGTATCCGTTGTACCAAGCGGAGTCCCTTCATAAAGGTCTCTCACTTCGAGGGTCACGGTGCCAGAGTGTGGTACATACCATGTATGTGTAGCGTCTGAACTGGAAGACCAATCTGTATCGTACGTGCCATCGCTATCGAAGTCCCAGCGATACTCAAGAGTATCACCGGGATCGGGATCGGAGCTGCCACTCCCATCGAATGTAATGGATTCTCCCACGCAAGCTTCATACGGGCCATCTGCATCCGCTATGGGCGGGTTATTCTCTACTATATCCTCAGGCCTGCCGTGGAAGTGCACAGAGCTCTTTCCAGAAGCAACGTGCCCAGATACTTTGTCACCATCTGGGTTGACAATCCAGTCATTGGGGTAGTTCTTAACCTTATACGTATGGCCACCCTTTTCCACCCAGACGGTGTAGTTGTGGCAGCAGGTCACATCGACGCCTAGGGGCTCGGTATTATTTCCATTCTCTATCCAGACGCCGTCTGTATCATCGTAAATATAGACGTAGGCTCCATTCGCTGGATCAGTTGTGACACCGATTTGACACGACCCCGCCTCCACCGGCGTGGGGTTGCCGGCTGGCAGCATCATGCCAATCAACACCACCATACTTACCAAAGAAATTATTATCCTTTTCATATCTACCCTCCTCTACAGGACTAACAGCATACTACCATACTAATAGGCTATTACCTTCGTCATATATGTAGTCGCTAAAAAAGGCAAAATCCCTCGCTTTCTCTGGTACTTTTTGGACATTTTTTCGGATTTGTCAATCAAGTGGTAGCTACGGATGGTACTGGAAAATCTACTTTCTTCTCCCTGCCTCCCATTTAAGTTTGAGTATCATGTCTAAGGCTAGCATGGCCTTTCCGCCTAGTCAAGTAGTACTGGTTAAGAAGTACCGGCGCCAAACTCTGCCATAAGACGGAAATTCGAAAATAAGGCGTGAAAAGTCAAAATGACAATTCAAAATGCAAAACTGTTGGGAAAAAGAACCTGTACTGTTTACCTTCTCAATCTTGAAGGGAGGAATTCCTTCAGGCGTCGAAAGTAGCCGTATTGTCTACCAATCCGAGTGTGAAGGAAGAGCTTCCTTCACGCCTCAAAAGACCCTTAGCCCCGACAAGCCGGGGCTCGCAATGACACTAGAGGCCATGCGTAAGACTGTGAGCGTCCCCGACCCATAAGCCCTGGGTAAAATGTTGCGCTACTATTCTAGACGAAATGGTATTGAGACAGTAACCGATGGGTGGTTCCATCACTCCGGAATGTCAGCTATCCTCCTTCAAACCCCGTTGCGTCTGCCTGCGTGCGGCGCATCAAGGAACGAACCCGGGCAAGTAGTTCTCTCAGATTTAAGGGTGAGGCTAGATAAGCATCGACACCCATCTCGATGAAGTCAATTCCAGATATTTCTCTACTACCTTGCCCCAGAATGATAATCGGAGCTTGACATATTTGCCGCAAGCGAACACAGAGCTCATCTCCATTCAATCTGTGGCTGGATTCAGCCACGATTATCACGTCAAGTTGTCCACTGTACACCTGGGTCAAGGCTTGCTGGCCACCGCTAGCTCCTACAACTTGGAAACCTGAGTGCTGTAGATTGAAGGTCAACTCGTCTCTCAGTACCAAGTCAGGATGAATAAGTAAGATTCTTCCCATCTTCAAGCCTTGCCCCAGTACTTAGGTACTAGAACCTAAGCACGGTAACGTGAACTAAATTACCTTTGCTGAGAAGAAAATGAAATGCCTATCTGGTAGAAAAAGGGTCTTTATTTGGTGGAAAAAGGTCTCTATCTGGTGGAATCGGAGGCTGTAATAAAGATGTAACCCACGCCTCTTCTAGTGCAGATGATTTTGGGGTCGGCCGGGTCTTCTTCAATTTTAGACCTCAGGCGGTAGATATACTTCTTGAGGAACTCAGGGTCAGCCTCGTGATGTGGTCCCCAGACGCTGCTGAGTAAACTTGTATGGCCGACTACACTGCCTTCATTTCTAACTAATTGGCAAAGAATCTTGTACTCGAGAGGGGTTAGCCTCACCGGTTTTCCATTCACATATACGTCATGGGTAGCATAATTTATGCTAAGCTTTCCACAAAGGTAAGAGGCGGTATAGCCACTGCCAAGCGGAGAGCAACGGCGAAGAATAGCATTCACCTTGGCTATATATTCCATAGGCGAAGAAGGGGGAATCCAATCATCGGCACCTGTTTCCAGAGCCCTTACCTTATCCATAACGTCCCTGCTCTGGCTAAGAGCAATGAGGGGCACGTCGGAGAAGCTACGGATTTGCCCTATGAGGTCAAAATCATGCGGGGATGCTGGATCGACTTCAAGCATAACGATATCGGGCTGTTCCTTGTGTATTAGCTCGGTGGCTTGCCTTGCTTCAGTAGCATGGATGAAGCTTAACTCTCGCCATCTCACTTTTAGAATGATGGACATGGCCTGTGATAGTTCCTCGGAATCACCAACGAACAAAACTTTCATCATTGCTCCAGTATAGAAGGGAAACTGTGCCGGATCAGGTTCACCACTGGCTTCTTGGAATCCAATCCATCCCTTAACTGGGACTAAAGGACTAGTACCTTCGTCACTATATGAGTCGCCCGAAAAAGGAAAATCCCTCACTTTCTATTACTTCTGGGGGGATCCTTTCAGGATTTGTCAACCAGGTTGTAGGTACCAGCGGTAATATGGAACCTGCTTCCCTTGCGCTACCGCCCCTTCAAGTTCAAATGCGGTGTCTGCGCTAGCGTAGCCCCTTTTCTTCTCAAATAGCCCTGCTTAGAAAGTACTAGCTAAAAGGTCACATTACCAAATTCTAGGCAACACGGTACTGAAAAGGTACCGATGGGTGATTCATATTGGATTGGGCGGCTGCTAAATATAATCTATTGTGAAGGGGCTAAAATATTTGGCCATAGTCTTGACTTTGGTTGAGGTAATAGTCGTTGCTGGGTTAGTGTATGATGTGTTAGTTGTCAGACAACGCGCCTTAGCCTCTAGCTATTCACCTGTTTATGATGTAGTCGGTGGCGACGACGCCGATTTGTTAACCCATGGTGCTTCGCCCCAGACGGCGTATTCTGTCGATGGTGGCTATCTGGCTGAAAGGTGGGGTGTGAGCAGAATAGCGGCACCCCAGGCCTGGGAAATAACAAGAGGAGACCAGTCAATCATAGTGGCTGTGCTAGACACGGGCATTAGTAATGATAATCAGGATCTGGTTGATAGGGTGGTGGCCGAGGTCAATTTCACCGATAGCCCGACAAGTGACGACCTGTACGGACACGGAACCCACATGGCCGGCACCATTGCCGCCATCGCCGCGGAATGCTCGCTGATGAATGTGAAGGTGGCTGATGATGCGGGAAAGTGCGAACCGTCGGTGGTAGCCAGGGGCATCATCTGGGCGGTGGACCATGAAGCCAAAGTCATCAACCTAAGCCTGGCCATGATATCATCACCGGAATTGGAGGAAGCGGTAGACTATGCCTGGAGCCAGGGAGCGATACTTGTAGCAGCGGCCGGCAACAAAGGCACCACGGAGCCTTCGTACCCGGCTTACTATGACAAATGTCTGGCGGTGGCTGGCACCGACGAGAACGATACCTTAGCTTTATTGTCCAGCTACGGCGACTGGGTGGATGTGACTGCTCCAGGCTTCAACATTTACGCGGAATTGCCCCAGAATCAATATGGCTATAAGACCGGCACCTCGGCAGCCGGGGCCCATGTGTCAGGTGTGGCTGCGCTTGTGTTCAGCGTCGTTGAGGACACTAATGCCAGTGGTGGAGTCAACGACGAGGTGCGGTGGGCTATTGAGAATAGCTGCATTCCCATCGGTGAGGATGGAATGGGGCACGGGCTGGTCAACGCTTTCCAGGCGGTGACAGAGGCCGTATCTTCAAGTTCAATCTGACCTCCTCCTCCTCCTTATTTTCGTTGAAGCGGGAGCCGACTAGGGGCTCCCGCGTACTTGATTTGACGCTGGAACAAAAGTAGGCAGCCACGTAAGCTGGAGAAGAGACTGTGAGCAAAGACTATTGGAAGATATGCTCAGGGTTCGTGGTTGTTATTTCCCAGGTTATCCCGCATGGCCTTTCGGGCCCGCGACAGCAATCCTTCAACCGACTTGGGTGAACGACCCATGATTTGACTTATCGCGAGCACAGGCATGTCTTCGAGGTATTTCAATACCAGGACCCTTCGGTAATCGTGAGGCAAATCCCCCAAAGCGCGGTGAACCGATTCACGAGCCTCCTCCTCCTCCAGTACATTGAGAGTCGCTGGTCTGTCGTCCCCGGTTTGCTCCAGCTGCTTCGCGGCATCAAAATCGGGCAATGATTCGGCGGATTTTGGCTCTCGCGTCTGGTGACGATAGAAGTCATTTATCTTGTGAAGTGCAATACTGCGCAGCCAGGTATAAAGCTGGCTGTCACCACGAAATTTGTCAAGTGAACCCAGGGCAGCCAGGAATACTTCGTGAACCAAATCCTCGGCTATAGCCTCGTCTCGATCTACTTGTTCCAATACCAGCGAGTAGAGTCTGTTTCTATAGAGATTATAGAATTCCCCCATAGCTGCGCTGTCACCCGAACGCAGCTTCTCGACCAGCTTGGTTTCCCTATTTCGAGAGACAGAATTAGCTACTGTCATATTGCCTCTGCCTGCTACGTTGTGCTCCCGTAGCATTTTCAGAATATCAGCTAGCTAGGCGTGTGGGAATCACCTGTTTGTACCGTTTGGGGGAGAAATTAGTACTATGACGCTCGAAAGAAGACGCGTGCATACCTGGTGTTGCCTCTATGTCGTTGTGGACCGAAGACGTGGCAATCTCTTTGCGTCGGCAATGACAAATGATAAAGCTCAAATGCCAAACCTATCTCAAAGTCGAGATGAGAAAACCGAGCAGGTTTGACATTCAAGCATTCGGGTTTTGAGGTTCGGGCTTGTTCAAGGTGAGGCTAGAGCCTGGGGCGCTAAGGCTTAAGGCTTATTTCGGCTTGGCTCTGTGCCTGAAATAACGATGGCCGCCATAGGCAAGGAGTGCTATGGCCACAGCAATGCCGGCGACCACTCCTATGTTGAATCTGGTTCCACCTGTGGACACCAGCAGACGACTATATAGCTTAACGCGCAGGAGGTCAGTGGATTGAGCAGTGACTTCCAGCCAGATCTCCCAGTCCCTGCCTGCCCACTTTTGCTCCTGCGGTATGGCCACCGTTACCGTCACATTGCCTTGAGAACCGGCGGCAAGCGTAATTTGTGGAGGAAAGAAACTTATCCAGCTATGGTTGGGGAATTCGGCTCTGCCCTGCCTCCTCTCTTCTTCGGGAGACTGAAAGGTAGCGAGGGTGAAAACACGGGTTACCTCATCCTTATTGTTGATGGTCAGTTGAAACTTTCTGGTGTCTCCCGGGAGCACATCTTCTATTCTTACCTCAGCGGGTGAGACGCCGAAGTTGATCTCCTGAGCCAGAGCAAAGGACTGCAGGAGCATGATCAGCAAAATGGTAACGAACGCGGCTAGCTTGATAGGCGCCACCATTAAGCAGCTACTGCGCTTATCGTTATCTGGGTTTGCATCTGCCGACCACTGAAGAAGTAGGTGGGAGTCAGTAATCTCAAGCCAAATTGCTTGGTATCCCCGGGGGCCAGGCTTGAGGCTGAGCCTCCTGAATAAGGCCAAAATTCGCTTTGCGTTTTGGTGATGGCCACATAACCTCGTGCCGTATCGCCGGATATCCGGAACCATAGCCCATATGTATGCTCGCCGTTAGTGCCATCGCTGCTCAGCGTCCATTCATAAGCGTTGGGATCAGTGACCCATTTGGCATCCTCGCCGACAATAGAGGTATTCACATTACAGGTGCCCCCTACAGTCAAAGTGCACCATTCTATCTGCGGACTTGTCTCATACTCTGTGTCCGAAGCGACAGTCCCGAGAGGCCATTGTGTTTTATCCAGACTGATGGAAATTTCATCGAGTCCCGTCATAGTAATTGTGATGGTGGCGCTTTCTTCGGCGAGAGCGGGTAGGGAGACGGCTGACGCTAGTATAACGGCTATTGCAATACTCGTCGCTATTGTTCTCATCCACCCCTCCGGATTTGATCAGCGTCTGGTTACTCTATTGAGATAGTCGTTTTCGAGCAAGTCGACTACGGTAAAATGCTACAACCCTCCTCAGTTCTTGTCAAGACCCCCTTGGATTTTCAATAATTTTCTCACCTTTTCAATGATTTCCTAGATTCTTCAAACAATTGAGGCTAGAATGTTTGGGATGGGCCGGGACATGATGGGACTCTACGAACAAACAGGGGTTTGGGTGGCTTTACCTAATCTTGCCGCAAAACAAAGCTAAAATATGCCCTATTGTTGTGACTATGCCAAATCAAACACGCGCGCTGAACGGCAGGAGTTCTATGCTATTCTGTCCCCGCAATTCCCATTCTGGTCCTGCACAAAGTAGGGAATGGTGGCCGAGCAATTCTGACGAATGTGCAACCAAGAGGGAATAAGGAAAACCTCCCATACGAGCGGAGGTTTTTGTTGGCCTGTCATCCCAACGGTTGGCGTATGTACATGCTATGGGCAGGGTTATCGCAACCAGATGCTGTGGAAGACATATGCAGTCTGATACGCAGATACATCTTCCTTCACACGTTGCAGGGGGAGAAGCTTTCTCCCCCTGCAATGCATGTCATATTATCCGGTGTTGCCGTCTAATCGATCGTGTCGTCAATCCAGTCTAGAACATCAGGGATATCTATACGCTGAGCATAAGTTACACCGTCGCAGTTGGCATTAGTAACGAAGGAATTGTTGGCTATGACAATGTTGGTTCCAGCTAGAAGTATAGCTGTCAGTTTCACGAACATATCGCTAATACGACCTTGACCAGGTACTACGTTGGCCGGAGCATAGTATCTCATTCTCTCCCATGTCCATGCGTCATAAGGTGACACCCCGCCACCCCTTTGTTGCTCATTGACCCCGTAACCAACAAGGTCCACACCAGCCATATTGGAGAGAGTATCCACTAGATAGGGATCGGGAAGTGCTGCATATTCACATAGACATATCGGCTCGCTAAGGATCACTATGCCAACATCATAAGAGTCAAACTGCGGCAATCCATTACCTGGACCTAGCCCAGTCCGATAATCTGGATGAGTATAGATTTCTGCTGCTTCAACTGCCCAGGGTCCTGGGAAAGGATAGTCGGTGGCATTACCAGTATAAGGCGGGATAGTCTCGGAATTAGTCACACGGCCGCCAGACGTTCCATAGGTTCCGTGTCCCGCCGTTATCACTACTGTAGAAGAGATTAGGAATCCCGTTGTACGCCATGCAGGGGATCCCCCCACGTCGAAGATGCACATGACGACATATGGATGGTTACCATCGTCAGGCGTCCCAAACTGAATTGCTCCAGCGGGCAAAACTGTGCACAAGATAAACATAACACTTAAAACCAACGCTAACACCGGTATCCTTGCTTTCTTCATCATTCTCGTTCTTCACTCCTTTCATAATATAAATGTTGTGTAGTTGGCCTGCCTTTACCTTTTCTCGTCGATCTACATCACCTCCTAGAACCAGGTATTTGCCCTCTATTGCTATGGCTAGCCGTTGAGCATGGTCCGGTCAGCCAGTTTCATTGACTACTCTCAGCTGTCGAAGCGATTGCGTTCATAGCGACCACCCAGCGCTGCTGCCCATTAACAGGTGATACAGTCAAACACATTATAACACCTGAGGGCACACTTTTCAAGGTGGTTCATAATAGCATTCCAATACAGTCACACCGGAGAAGAAGTCTGGAAGCCCGATAGGATGTACCCCAAAGCGAGACAAAAGGACATAGACAGGTCCTTGTTCTACAATCCTGGGAAGTGTTCAGCCCAACCCTGTCCAAGCATGCCACATTAGACACGCACCCTGAACGGTAAAAGTTCTATGTTATTGTGTCCCCATAATCCCGATTTTGGCGCTGCACCAGGTAGCGTGTTGTTACCTGACTACACAAGCCATCGTTTTGGTGATGCACTGAATGGCCGCTGCACATTTCTGACAAATGTTCAATTGCATATAGTTGTAGCAAAAGTATTGACAGCGTCGTTCGGCTGATTTATGGTATGGGTATGACACATCGTTATCAAAGGGGGATAAGATGAGCAGGAAGAAACTAATGGGAATCGTGGCAGCATGTATTGTAGCTGTCATCGTAGTATTGGTCATATCTTTGTCCGGGCGTGGCTCGGTGGTCACTTTCTCAGACCCAAGTCTAGAGACAGCAATAAGAGAAGCCCTGAACAAACCGTCGGGACCTATTCACGCCTCTGAGCTTGCCGGGTTGGCAAGCCTCATCGCCTATGATAGTGGGATCGAGCATTTATCAGGGCTTCAGTATTGTACCAACCTGACAGACCTCGACCTCTGGCATAACCAGATAAGTGATATCTCCCCTGTGGCCAACCTCACCAACCTGACAGACATCAATCTCGGGGATAACGGGATAAGTGATATCTCCCCTCTGGCCAATCTCACCAATCTGAAATGCCTCTACCTCTATTCTAACCAGATAGGCGATATTTCCCCTCTGGCCAATCTTACCGACTTGAGATACCTCTCCCTCCAGTATAACCAGATAAGCGATATCTCCCCTCTGGCCAACCTCACCAGCCTGACAGACCTGGACCTGTGGCATAACCAGATAAGCGATATCTCCCCTCTGGCCAACCTCACCAGCCTGACATACCTCTACCTTCCGCGGAACCAGATAAGCGATATTTCGGCTCTGGCCGACCTCATCAACCTGACAGAAATCCTCCTCTATTCTAACCAGATAGGCGACATATCCCCATTGGTGGACAATCCTGGGTTGGGAGAAGGGGACCACGTTTCTCTAGGGGACAATCCGCTGAGCTCGGATTCCGTCAACGTATACTTACCTGAGCTCCGGGATAGAGGTGTGACCGTTGATTATTAGGACTCAGGCAGATGGGCCAAAGGTGGAACGTTCCTAGGGGCGAGACTGCACATCAGCCTGGGTAGTGTCTTCCCTTTGTCAATCGGTGGCCGGTAGATCACGATAGTGACATCGCCTTGGCATCGGGATTGTGCTTCAGACTTGTCTTGAATCGAGAAGCAGTTATCATTGACAGAAATAGGCAAACAATTTATAACGTGCCCATAAATATTGATGGAAAGGGAAATGAAGATGCAAGGATGGACAGAGAAAGAAATCAGGACCAAGGATTTGATGGCACCGTGCGGGTTGTATTGCGGTACCTGCGGGGTTTACATCGCAACAAGAGACGGCAACGAAAAATTTAAGGCAATTATGGCGAACCTTTATGGGACGAAGCCTGAACAGACAGAATGTCTCGGGTGTATGCAACCTGATCCGCCGACAAAGCGCTACGATTGGTGCGATGTGTGCAGAATAAGGGATTGCGTGAAATCAAAGGGATATTACTCTTGCCATCAATGCCAGGAGTGGCCGTGTAGCCTGATTCAGAATTTCCCTCTTGCCACCGGCCTGCTTGTAATGAAGAGAACGATTCCCATATGGCGGGCAAAAGTGGACGCGTACGGTGATGAGAAAGGCAGCGTGGAATGGGCACGGACAGAATGTGAACGATACCATTGTCCTTCGTGTGGCAGCCCTCTTTTCAGAGGTGCGCAACGTTGCAGATCCTGCAAAAGACCGGTAGCTGATGAATTGGACGGATCTCTGCAAGCTGACCTTGATGTCAGACAAATGCACCGATGGCTCGACAGATAACCCCGTTTGGATACTGGTTTGGGTCGGTGATGACGATCTGATCTGAACGTCAGTTCTTGTTGGGTGCCGGGCAGCAGAAACTTGTCGTGTTCAGCAGGTCACATTAGCGTGCTTTGTTACCTCAAACACGGACACTGAGCGGCAAAGTTCTACGTCATTGTGTCCCCACGATTCCCATTTTGGTCCTGCACAAAGTAGGGCTTTGCTGCCTGAGTATCACCGCCAGCATTACTGCCTGTTCATTCTTGGTATTGACAAATGCAAAAGGCGATGCTATACTCAGTCGTATTGGAACAACTTCTGTATGACTCCAGTCTCACATGTTGAGGTGAGATAGGGTCGCTGGAATCAGTAAATAGAATAGGAGTGGCTAGTGCTTTTCGTCTGGACTAACTCAATAATTGAGAGGAGGGTTGGATTATGTGAACTGTGATGCTGCTATAGCTCTGTTGGGCGATATTATAGCCACAGAGCCTAGACAGAAAAGAAGTGCAAAGGAGGTATTGGGATGGCTACTGATGTAGAAAGCATGTTAGGAGATTATCTTTCAGCGTGGAATTCACATGATGCGGAGAAGATACCTTCCTTCTTCACAGATGACTGCATCTATGAGGATGTGGCCATTGGAGCGGTTAGCCGCGGCAAGGAAGAAGTGAAAGCCTTCGCCAGCAGTACCTTCGCTGCTTTCCCCGACTTCAAGATACAGCTGACGTCCGGTTTCATCGCCGGCGACTGGCGAGCCAGCGAGTGGATTATGAGCGGAACGCAGACTGGCGACCTTCCCGGGATATCGGCCACCGGCAAGAGCTTCTCCATACGGGGCGCTGGGATCATTGAACTGCGTGGAGGCAAGATCAGGCGAAACAGTGATTACTGGAATATGGCCTCGTTTCTGCAACAGGTGGGCTTGATGCCTGCTGCACCTCCTTCGCAATAGCATCATCTGCTGGCTGAGGAGGAACAGGCCAGGCGCCGGAGAAGTGGATGGAGAGCGACTCACCCACACCGTGGTGAGTTAGAGGTTCAATCCTGGGACAAGAACGTGCCCGGCAAAAGGGCCGTTTGTTGCCTGACTATACAAAAGGCCGATTTGCTACCTTATTACACGGACTTGGAATACTGTGTTGTGACTTGTCGCATTAAACACGCACTCTGAACGGTAGAAGTTCTATGTTATTGTGTCCCCACAATCCCACTTCCTATCTCCTCCTATTGATCATAGGCTTCCCCCCATTTGTCACATTGAGAGCGGCAATTCAAGGGTTATAGCTACTCCCTATGAATATTCGTTGATTATTTCCTCGGTTTTCTGCTTTGATTGGTCGATTTCCCCCAGCCGGCCATCGATTTCTTCAAGCCGTGTTTCCGTATCTGCAAGCGACTGTGCTATCGATGCACAGGTCGCTGGATCTTCCTGTGGCCACGAACCGCATCCGTAGTAGTCCTGCATCTGTTTGAGGTCGTTCCGTAGTTTCTCGCGTTCTTCTTTCTCCTTTGTAAGGGAGCTTTCTTCCTCCTCAAGCTTTTTCTTCATGTCTTGACCCGCTTCTTTCGCAGCTTCTTTTAACTGGTCCGCAGTCTTTTTCAGGTCAAGGCTTGTCCCTATTGTCTCATTGAGTCCGGTTACCACGGTATTGGAGACGCCGTGCGGTTTCTTAACTTTGGAAGGGGTTGCCAGATCCTCCGAAATATCCTTGACTTTCTTCTTATAGTCGTTAGCTGCATCCTTTGTCTTCTCTTTCTCAAGGAAAAGCTTCTCAAACTCCTCCTTGTCTGTCTCGGAGCCCCACTGAGTATCATTTGCAGAGCTAAAAATGGGGAGCGTCTCCTCACCAAATGGTCCTTTTAAGAGAGGGAGCGTCTCTTCACTCAGAGTCAGCGAAGATCAGCTCTATCGTCCTATCCGTGAAGTCAAGCAGAATCCCTGAAGCTCCATTGCTATCCAAAACAAACGCGCTGTGTGTGACACCCTTGGTTAGAGCAGTAACATGCATCTCTCCTGTGGCTAAAATAACCTTCAATGTCCCGACTCGTTCAAAACCCAAATTAAGGTAGGTTTGTAACACACCTGCAGCTTGCTGCGTAGGTTGGTACTCATCTTGTGTCAGCTCCTCTACTGCAATAACCTCTCCGAAGCTGGTAGGTAAGACTATCTCACCAACTGTAACAGATTCTCCTGGTTCGGCTTCGGCAAATATTACGGCCCGAACAAAACCTCCTTTGCTCAGAGATACTCTAGCTAGGCCACCTGAAACGCCTTTCAGAGAAAAGTACCCGTCTTCATCGGTGACCGCCGAAATCTCTTGTGCAAGAACAGTCACATTAACGCCCGCAATACCAGTTGACTCCTCAGTAATCACGCGACCCAGGATCTCAGACAGGATACCAACATCATCAGATGGGGTACCACCGTCATCAGATGTGGTACCACCACAGGCGGCACACAAAGGCAATATTAGTAACACCGCTAGCGTCAACGCTAACACATCAAAAACCACTTTCTTTTTCATACGTTTCCCTCCTGCCTAGGTTTCTTACATCCTTATTGCAGCTATTGCCAGTAAACTGAGCCCTTTCATCTGTCTCGAAAACCTCCTTTCGTTACGGCAAAAAAACGGATTGAGCCAAAATATTCGCAACTCTTCTGGGCCAACAAAAAAGGCACCGGCCGCCACGATGTTCTCTGGCGCTTGCGGTGCCGTTCCTTCATCCAAATCACCCCTCCCAACACACTTGGGAATATCGCGTATAAGGTCAGTTCACGTATTAAAATTTAATTGTAGCTCGTTTTTGAAGTATTGTCAAGCCCCCTGTGCTGCATTTCCCGTTGAGGCGAACACCGCTAACATATGTATACCGAGAACGCACAGGCAGATTGGCAGACTATACGGCAAATACAATTCCAGTGCTGCACAAAGTAGCGGTTGTGACTCCTCAGCTCCATAGTGTATCTTGGACACCGCAGAGAAAACCATTGACAGTCTCTTCGATAGCGGTATAACATTAGAGCAGCCTTCGTAAAAGATAGTAGTTCAAGTGGCAACGTGAGGGTCGATGGCGAGGTGTGTGCCTCAGAGAATGGCGTTAGTTCTCACGATATTGAGTCCTTCACATAAGGAGATGTGAACTGGGCTCTTTTTTGGGTGATCGACCGATTCTGGAAAAACCTAAATGTTGCGAAGGAGGTGAAAGATGAAGACAATGTTTAATTTTAGGAGACGCCATCACTTGGCCAGGATTAACGCATTTTTGATTGCGGTAGCCTTAATTGCAGGCATGGTGGGCTGTGGTGGTGGCGGTGTTGACTACGACCTCACTATCATCAGTACCGCTGGAGGGTTGGTATTCAACCCTGGAGAAGGCAAGTATACCTATGACGAAGCTGAGGTGGTCAACCTGGTGGCCGAGGCTGAGGAGGGCTACAAGTTCGTCAACTGGACCGGCGATGTGGGCACCATCGCCGATGTCGAGGATGCCACCACTACCATCACCATGAACGGCGATTACGACATCACCGCCAACTTTGAAGAGGGGGTCACTTTCGCCGACCCTAACCTTGAGGCAGCGGTTAGAGAAGCCATAGCCATAGCCGAGGGATCCATCTACCAGTCAGACCTTGACGGGCTGACCTCCCTTTGTGCTTCGGAAAGGAATATCGCTGACCTGACCGGGCTCGAGTACTGCACCAGCCTGACAGAGCTCGATCTCAGTCGGAACGACATAAGCGATATCTCGCCCCTGGCCAGCCTCCTCAACCTGACGTATCTGAGTCTTAGGGGTAACTCGATAAGCGACATCTGTTTTTTGGCCGACATCTCCCCTTTGGCCAACCTCACCAGCCTACAACAGCTCTACCTTGGGTATAACCATATAAGCGATATCTCGCCTCTGGCCAACCTCACTGCCCTGACGATGCTCAGCCTTGAAGGTAATTCGATATTCTTCGACACCTCCCCTTTAGCCGACATCTCCCCTTTAGCCAACCTCACCAGCCTACAACAGCTCTACCTTGGCTTTAACAAGATAAGCGATATCTCGCCTCTGGCCAACCTCACCAAGCTGACAGAACTCTTCCTTGGGGACAACCAGATAAGCGATATCTCGCCTCTGGCCAACCTCACCAAGCTGATATATCTCTGGCTTGACTCTAACCAGATAAGCGATATCTGGCCTGTGGCCAACCTCACCAGCCTACAACGGCTCTGGAGTGGCGGTAACCAGATAAGCGATATCTCGCCTGTGGCCAACCTCACCAGCCTGGAGTGGCTCTTGCTTGGCTACAACCAGATAAGCGATGTCTCGCCTCTGGTGGAAAACGAGGGGCTGGGAGAGGGGGACTGGGTCTCTCTCACTGACAATCCGCTGAGCGACGATTCCATCAACATATACGTACCTGAGCTTGAGGCGAGGGGAGTGACTGTCGGGTATTAGAACTCACGCAGTTGGATCACAAGCAGAATGCTGCTGAGGGTGAAACTGCAGAAAAGCCTAGCTTGTTATCTCATTACACAAAGTGGGAAAATTCAATCGTCACCGGACGACATCAAAGACGTACGCTGAACGGCAGAAGTTCTGTGTTATTGTGTCCCCACAATCCCATTTACAATCTTCGTAACAAGGCGGGCAATTTGAGAGCTTGCTAGCATCAGATAAGAAACCAACGTTTTGTGACTTCTGATGGCGGAATGACTCTGACGCGAGGTGCTTGACATTCCTGTCCGGTGGTCATAGACTGTGCCTCGGTGGGAGGACAGTGCTGATGAAACTGACAAGACACTCTGGGCGTTTACGCGGACCTCGCATGCGTAAGAAACTGCTGTCAATACTCATTCTGTGCATTCTGGTGGCCTCGACTTTGGTCGGCTGTGAGCAGCCTTCTGAGCAGCCTTGCACGCTCATAGTATATTCAATAACCGGGGGAGATGTATCCGTAATGAAGGCGGGTACGGACAGTTGGATAGAGGCTGAGGTCGGGATGTCTTTGGAGCCTGGGGATATCATAAGGTCCGGCGATAATTCCAGTGCCGAAATCACCTTCATTGAAGGTACCACTATCGAGCTAGAGACTGGCACCGAGATAGAGATCGCTTCACTCGATTATTCCGCGGACACCGACTCTGCAACCATTGGGCTCAAGCAAACAATAGGGAGTATCGTATTCCGCGTGACAAAGATTGTTGACCCGGGATCTCGCTACGAAGTTGAGACACCGACCGGTGTGGTAGCGGTGAGGGGTAGTGCAGTGCAAGTTTACGTCATCGAAGATGGTACAACCTGGGCAACTAATCTGGAAGGGGATATTTGGGCCGTTGCGCAGGGTGTGGAGTTGCAGGTCCCTGAAGGGCAGCAATGCATTATCAGGCCTGATGAATCACCTGAGCTCATAGTGACTTTCCTCGACCTGAACCTTGAGGCAGCGATACGAGAAGCCATCAGCAAACCCGAGGGTGTCATCTACGCCTCAGACCTTGCCGAGCTGGCCTACCTTAGTGCTTCGTTCAAGAATATCAGGGACCTCACTGGGCTGGAATGTGCAACCAGCCTGACAGTTCTCTGGCTTTCTCATAACCAGATAGGTGACATCTCACCCCTGGCCAGCCTCACTAGCCTAGAAGAGCTCTGGCTTCAGAGTAACCAGATAAGTGACATCTCACCCCTGGGCAACCTCACCCGGCTGACAAACCTCAGTCTTACCTTTAATTATGAGATAAGCGACATCTCGCCTCTAGCCAACCTTACCCACCTGACTGGCTTGGGCCTTAGCGGTCACCAGATAAGCGATATCTCACTTGTGGTGGACCTCTCGAGACTCATCTTCCTTGATCTTCAGCATAGTCAAATAAGCGATATCTCACCCCTGGCCAGCCTCACTGGCCTAGAACAGCTTTGGCTCAATGTTAACCAGATAAGTGACATCTCGCCTCTGACGAACCTCACCGAGCTGACAGACCTCGGCCTCGCTAACAACCAGATGAGTGACATCTCGCCTCTGGCCAACCTCACCAGTCTCACATGGCTCGACCTTGCGGATAACCAGATAACCGATATCTCGCCTCTGGTGGATAATGAGGGACTTTCAGAAGGGGATAAAGTATATCTGACGGGGAATCCACTTAGCTCTGATTCCATCAACATATACATACCGCAGCTTGAAGCGAGGGAAGTGATTGTTGATTATTAGAACTAGGACAGTTGGGTCAGGAGTGGAATATACCTGCGCGTGAAATTGCAGAAAAGCTGGTTTGTTGCGTTATTAGATAAACTGGGAACACTGTATTGTGACCATGCCGCATTAAACAGACACACTGAACGGCAAAAGTTCTATGTGATTGTGTCCCCGCAATCCTATTTGGCATCCTCGCCGACAATAGAGGTATTCACATTACAAGTGCCCCCTACAGTCAAAGTGCACCATTCTATCTACGGACTTGTCTCATACTCTGTATCTGAAGCCACAGTCCCGAGAGGCCATTGTGTTTTGCCCAGACTGATCCGAATTTGTGGAACCTCTGCTCGCTACACTGCCTGAGTCTTCTTTGAACGAGTCGACTATGATAAAACGATACACCTTCCTCAGTTCCTGTCAAGACCCTGCCGCAGTATTCGCTTATAGCTGGCGGAGTATTTGAAATCCATTTGCTGTCTGCTCGGAACAGCCTGGGAGCTCTATCTTTTGCTCGGTTTTGAAATCGCTGATGTTCTGGCGATTATGGCGGCGCCAAGAGCAGTGATTATCTGAGGATGTGGTGGTACCAGTAGCTTGGTGTTCAATTTGCTTTCCACGGCCTTGACGAGAGCGACGTTGAGGACGCCGCCGCCGCAGATGGCGCATGGCTCCTCCAGCTTAACTCTCTTGACCAGTGAAGAAATCTTGTCCGCCAAGGCCTTGTTCACGCCGGCGGCGATGTCCTCTTTGGATATATTCTGGTGATGGCTTCAGATTCTCCGAAAACAGCACAGCCCGTACTAAATGTGATAGGACTCGTTGACTTAGCTGCCAGCGGGCCGAAATCACTCAAATCTGTTCTCAGCACATTAGCGATGATCTCAACAAAGCGGCCACTGCCGCCGGCGCATTTCTCGCTGATGGTAAAACTGACCACTTTACCTTCTTCATTCAGCCGTATGACTTTGGCCGATTGGCTGGCTATGTCAATCACTGTCCTGGCCTGTGGGAAGACACTGTTTATGCCTCGGGCAGTGCACACTATGTCGCTCGCCTTGTGGCTCGCAAAATAGACATTATCGGCGCCAGGACCGGTGGCAACAGTATTGGTTATGTCATCCTGAGTGACGTTGACCTGTCTTATTAACTCCGCCCTTATGGACTCGGCAGAAGTTCGATAATTAGCCCCAGATATCAGTACATGTGAAGCAACAAGCTCAAAGTCCCTAATTATGACTCCCTTGCTGTATGCCGATCCTATGTCAATGCCAATAAACCAGCTCATTCGTCCTTATAGCTGAAGAATGTGGCTTTCTCTAACCGCCGTGATTTTGTGGGCAGGACTTTACCTTCTGTCGCTGCTTTCATGTAGGCTTCCTGTGCCAGGATGGCAGCGCCGAGCGCTCCGGTTAGAAGCGGCTCTTCAGGAACGAAGACCTCGTAGTTCAATCTTTCTCTCATTGCCCTGACCATGCCGTTGTTCTTGGCCACGCCGCCAGTGAGCACCAAATCAGGCTTTATCCCAAGCCGCCGTGCCAGCGCTATTACTCGGCTGCCCAGCGCATCATGAAGGCCGGCTACGATGTCCTCCAGCTTCTCACCGCGGGAGAGAAGTGCTACCACCTCCTGCTGGGCGAATACGGTGCATATGTTGCTTATCTGGATTTTTTTGGTGGCTTTCAAGGAAATATCCCCCAGGTCTGCCACGCTGATACCCAGTGCAGCCGCAGTCACTTCAAGGAACCTGCCGGTTCCAGCAGAACACTTGTCGTTCATGACGAAGTTGATCAGCCTGCCGTTGTCGATTTTCAAACACTTAGTGTCTTGGCCGCCTATATCAATCGCAGTACTGACATGAGGGAAGAGGCTGGAGACGCCTTTGGCATGGCAGGAAAGCTCTGTCATCTGGCGGTCTGCGAAAGGGACGTTGACCCGTCCATAGCCTGTAGCTACGATACACGAGATGTCATCAATCTGTAGACTGGCTTGCTCCAGTGCCTGTCGCATAACTTGGTTGGCAAGCTGGCGATGCTCGGGACCGGTAGGACCCTTGATGGCCGAAAGCAAATTTCTGTTCTTGTCTAGGAGCACGACCTTGGTCATAGTGGAACCTATGTCAATACCAGCGAAGTGCAAATAGGCCTCCTGGCGGGTTGCCATTACCCAATTGTCTCAAGGAAGGCTTCGACTCTGGTCCTCAATGGGGCCAGGGCTCCTATTGTGTAATCATATTCTATGTAGATGCTGGGGACACCGAGATTGTCTAAATAGTCTTTGAGTTCTGGTACTTCAAAGGCGAAGGGGTCACAATACCTGACGAGCAGTATTATGGCACCATCGATTTTCCATTCTCTGAGGATTGGTCTCAGGTAGCCAAACCGGCTCTGCATGTCTCTGGCATAGTCCTTTCTGGTCTCGCCGATGGTAGCCTGTCTAAAGGTGCGGGCACCTGTGATTTCATAGAGATAGTAGTTGGCCAGTCCGTCCAGTGGGTCAGCAGTAATTTTCACCTGGCCTCTGTAAGCCCTCATACCGCCGCAACTTTCGTCCATCACCACATTTGCTTTAGCTTCAAACACTTTCATGATCTCCGTATCGTTCAGTGTGCTGGTCCAGATGAAGAGACGCGCTGGTTTCTCTTCCGGTCCATCGGCACGGTTTCTAGCTTCGCTTATGACCTCACCTAACAGGTCATTCCCTTCCTCCACGGGCAGGCTCATCAGAGCTTTTGCTACCTGGAGGATTTCCATCCCCGAGATAAGGGGGGGAGAGGGCCTTGTCAGCTCGTATAGCTCTCTCACCAGAGCCCGCTGCCGGTTGTGCGATTTGATAGCTGCCTCAAGTTTGTCTCTGGCGATTTTCTTCTCTGTGAGAGCCTCCAGTGTCGTTTTGAAATCGTTTAGCTGGCTCTTGAAGTATTCTAGAGCCTCAGGGCGGATTGTGATGGGCATGTCTATGTAGTGGAAGTAGGGATAGCTGGTATAAGACTCCCAGACGTGGGCTGTTTTTTCCTGAGGATCGCATGAGTGGATAGTAACCATACCATCAAGGAAATCGTTCCTGCCCTTCATGGCACAATCGAGGCAACTGCGCATGATAGGACAGAATGAAGTCGGCAAAGCCCTGTCTACTTCAGTTATTGGCTCGTTTATATCACCGTATGTCCGGTAGGGGACAAGGCCGAGGGCGGTAAGCATCTCCAGTGGGACGTAAACACAGGGATAGCCTATTATCTTTCTGCCCGCTGCCTTGAGCTCCTTGACCCTCTGTAAACGGTTTGAATATATTTCCTGTGCCTTGCTGAGGCCTTTATTCTTGTTTGACATCGCTGCCCCCTTATTAGATTGAAATACTCGGTTATTCTACCAGTTGAACCCTTGCTCCTTCCTTATCTTTTTGTAGTGCTCCATGGATTCCTCAAATGGCTCTGCCTTGGCCAAAGCATCTTCCGGGTCAAACAGGCGGAGATCCACGATATCCCCTTCTATGCTTAGTGAGGGCACCTTCAGTTCCTCCATGAGCATGTCTGCGACGTATGGGAGGTGGGTAGAGGCACTGCGGCAACTAATAAGGGGATGGAGAAATGCGCCATCACACCTCCATTCTCTGGCATACTTTATGTAAGGATAGGCGAGGCTGCTGCCAAGCACATTCTGTTTCTGGGCATCTTGGTAGTAGCCAACATAAAATTGAAGGTTGAACATGGTGATGCGCTCCAGAGGATCACTAACCTTGCTGAGGTCAATAGGTATAGGTGGACGGTAGCCAAAGCTCTCAACGACGAAATTCCATCCGCGCTCAGCCAACTTGTTGAAGAAGCCCAGGCTATGCCAGGGAGGGAGCTCGGCAAATACCAACCGATATTTCTCCTCTGGAATGGCACTTACATGGTTATCGACTCTGTCTTTGACCTCTTGGTACATATCTTGGTAGAGCCTCAGCGAATCCCGAAGGTCGCCAGCTAGAAACAGGGCGGCGGCCATGGCGCTCCAGAAGTCCCGGCTGTGCATCGGGCACGGCCTTGCCTTGCGCAGCTCGTTGACTTCGTACCAAACGCGGTTGACCTCTATCATGAGGTTGGTTGTCTCATTCAGCCTGTCCCAGTCCATCTTCTTGCCCACGATGCCTTCCACAAAGGCAACAAAGTCCCTCAGGTGCTTAACTTCCAGGTCTACCATTCTGTCATAATAGCCCTCGATGAAAAATTCCTTGACGCCGGGGGTAGGTGCTTCCAGTGCCCATACAGGGACATCCATGTAGCGCCCTAGCGCTTGGAACCACTTATACCTTGCGTCGCAGATAGCAGCCGAAGACATTAGGAATAGAGGTTTTGGCATCCCTCCGAAAGGCGCTTCCGGTGGTATCTGTCCATTCAGGTCTTTCATCATCCGAGAGGTATAGCCAAGAGTATTCAGGCTATAACCACAAAGATGGCTGGGAAAGCCGTCGGCATCAGCCCGCTCCAAGTATTGCTGAGCAACTCCTGTAGCTGCGGCAATGGCGCCGTAGTTTTCAGGATAGACCACTTCTATATCCATAGCTTTTAGAATAGGGTCGCCGTAGTACCAGTTGAGCATAGCCCAGACAGTAGGTTTGCCCGCTTGCATAGCTTCAATGCTCTTTAGATATGTTTCATTTACTTTGGCTCTGAGCGGGTGCATTGATGCCAGCCGGTTTATCATCTTCTTGTCCTTTTCTCCAGCCATGACTAGTTTACCTCCCGAGGAATGTTGAGTAGAACTTGAGTGATTGGTGCATGCTAGCATAGAAAAGCAGGGAAGTCGAGTCAATCCTGTAACGTGGTTACACGTCACGAACTTCCTGATTCTTCTGCCAGGCTGATGTAATCCTGGATAGAAAGCCGAGGAAGGCTTGGCAGTGTGGGTGTAGTATCGTAAAGCAAGGGGCATCAGGTGGTGAAGCCTGCCAGGAGTATTGACAAATTCTAGCAAGTGACATACATTTCCAAGCTAGTGAAAGCCACGGCGGGAAGTTCCCGGGGTTCTAGTAGTTCGGCCAATTGCCAGCATCTTACGGGGAGAGTGAATAATGGTCTTCGTAATGGGTCTTTTGGGTCGGGCTGCGGGCTGCTTTTTGTGCCGGCCTATGGCATTGGGTAAACCAGCGTATGCTCAAATCTGTACTGATTGCTAATCGAGGAGAAATTGCTCGGCGCATAATTAGGACCGCTAGGCTATTAGGCATCGAGACCATAGCGGTGTATTCAAATATGGATGAGAAATTTCTATTCGTCCAGGAAGCAGACAAGGCGCTGAGGATTGGGGAAGCTAAACCCAGGGACAGCTATCTCAATATAGACAAGATTATTGCAGTGGCTAAGGAAGCTGGCGCAGGTGCCATTCATCCTGGATATGGCTTCTTGTCCGAACGCTGGGAATTTGCCCAAAGGTGTGAGACAGAGGGGCTGATATTTATCGGCCCGAACTCCGAAGTCATTCGTAGAATGGGAGACAAGCACCGTTCACGGGAGATAGCTACCAGTTTAGGCATACCCATTCCGCCGGGGAGTGGTATATTGGGCAATGTTGAAGAAGCCAAGAAGTGGGCAACTGAGCTCTCTTTCCCTGTTATATTCAAGGCATCGGCTGGTGGTGGCGGGATTGGCATGATGAAAGTGGAAAAAGAAGAAGAGGTTGCGGAAGCATTTGATACAGCCACAAGCCGAGCCAGATTGGCTTTTGGTGATGACAGGGTCTATGTCGAAAAATATCTGGAATCCCCCCACCACATAGAAATCCAGATCCTGGGAGACAAGGACGGCAACGTGGTTACTTTCCCGGAAAGAGAATGCTCGGTGCAGAGACGGCATCAAAAAGTGATTGAAGAGTCGCCGTCTCCTTTCGCTACTGATGGATTGAGGCATGAAGTACGACAGGCGGCCAGGCTTCTGGCCCAGGGAATCGGTTATACAAATGCCGGTACCGTTGAATTTGTCGTTGATGGGCAACGTAAGTTCTACTTTCTGGAAATAAACGCAAGGCTTCAAGTAGAGCACCCGATTACTGAAATGATAACTGGTACTGACCTTGTTGAGCAACAAATCAGAATTGCATCAGGCGAACCTCTATCGCTCGGAGAAGAGAACCTGGGATTGAAGGGATGGGCCATTGAATCTCGTATCTATGCGGAGGATTCGGAGAATTTCTATCCGTCGCCCGGTACCATAACTAAGTATATTGAGCCACGTGGTGAAGGAATAAGGGTGGACTCTGGATATCAGGCTGGAGATACCGTGAGCCAGTTTTATGACCCCTTGATTGCCAAGCTGGTTGTCTGGGGCCAGGATAGAAACCAGGCTATAATGAGAGTGCAACATGCTTTGGACAACTATGAAATTACAGGTGTCAAAAACAATATTCCTTTCCTCAGAAGGGCTTTTGATTCTGGTGTATTCAAATCGGGGAACTATGATACTCATTTCATATCGAAATTAAAGGAGGGGAAAAATGGCTGACAGAATGAGACAGGAGGTGAAAAACCTTGCACGCCTCCGCGAAGAAATTAAGCAGATGGGAGGTGAAGAGGCTGTCAAAAAACAACATGGACGAGGAAAACTGACTGCCAGGGAGAGGCTTGACCTCTTGATTGAAAAGGGAGCGTTCGTTGAAACTGGTATGCTTGGTAGCGAGTTCGGTGTGGATGAGCTTGTGCCAGCTGATGGCGTTATTACGGGCTATGGCAAGCTAGATGACGGTGTCCGCATGAGGGACGTGGCCGTGGCAGCTTACGATTTCACAGTGAGAGGCGGCTCTATGGGAATCGTCAACGAGAGCAAGGTGACCAGGATAAGAGAGATTGCTCTCAGGGAAAGAATACCGATGATATGGCTGAATGATTCTGGGGGTGCTCGGGTAAGTGGTGGTGGTTTTAGCGGCGAGAGAGTGGCACTATTTGCCGACACAGGCTATCTCTTCAAGGAAGAATCTCTGATGTCGGGCATAATTCCGCAGATTGCAGCTATGATGGGGCCGGGATATGCTGGCACTGCCTATATACCCGGCCTTTCTGATTTCGTGCCCATGGTTAAGGGAACGAGTTTTATGGGTTTAGGTGGACCAGCTCTTGTCAAATCGGTGATTGGCGAGAAACTCACCGAGGATGAGCTTGGCGGTTCCAAAATCCACTGCGAGACTAGTGGCTGTGGAGACCTGGAGGTGAACTCAGATGAGGAATGTATTAAGGCCATAAAGAAATTCATTTCTTTCTTTCCTCAGCACTGCGAAGAGAAGCCGCAACGAAAAGGGTGGTCAGGAGACCCCATGGCCCTGATTGATGATGGCATACTCGACGTCGTCCCGGACAACCCGCGGGAAGCTTACGACATGCACGATTTGATAAGATACATCGTGGACGATGGCTATTTCTTTGAAATGAAGCCGAAGTGGGGGAGGAACATTATTACTGGCTTTGGGCGTATGGCCGGCTATTCGATTGGAATCATAGCAAACAACCCGATGTTCTACGGAGGCGTTATCGACATTGATGCCGCTGACAAAGCTGCCCGGTTCGTCTGGCTTTGCGATGCTTTTAATATCCCGCTCCTTTTCCTGTCTGATGTTCCCGGCTTCATGGTCGGTTCCAAGGCTGAAAAATCAGGCATCATAAGGCACGGAGCTAAGATGGTTCATGCAGTCGCTGAAGCTACTGTGCCAAAATTCACCTTGATCGTGAGAAAATCCTATGGTGCCGGCTATTATGCCATGTGTGGCAAGGCCTTTGACCCTGACCTGCTGATTGCCTATCCTGGAGCCGAGATATCGGTCATGGGGCCAGAGGGTATGGTATCCATCTTTGCCAGAAAGCAACTTGCTGAGACCGAAAACCCGAAGGAGATGTTAGCGCGTCTCGCCGAGGAGATAAGGCCACAGATTAACATATTTAAAACGGCCAAGTCCGGCGTCATAGATGACGTAATCGATCCTAGGGAAACGAAGAGAATACTGTTCCGGGCTCTTGAGTTTACCAAGGACAAAAAGATATTCAGGCATCCGCGGAAGCATGGGGTCTATCCCGTATAAGGAGAAAGCCAATGTACCAGACTATAGTAAGTGCCATAAAAGACAAAGCAGCCATAATTACTTTGTCTCGCGAAGAACGAAGGAATGCCATATCACCGACTATGGTAATTGAACTTCTCGATGCCCTGAGTAAATGCGACGATGACCCAGGCATTTCTGTTATCGTGCTGACTGGAGCCGGTAGCAAAGTATTCTGTGCCGGAGCTGACTTTGGTGAGGCGATGAGCGCCGGAGCAAGTTTACTCGACCGCCATGAAGAACAAAGGAGATTTGCTGAGCTTTTCAAGGTGATCAAGGGCTTGCGCAAGCCGTTACTCGGGCGGATTAACGGTCATGCCCTGGGGGGTGGGTTTGGACTAGCTTGTTCTTGTGACATAGTGGTCGCCGCTGAAGATTGCCGTTTTGGCACGCCGGAAATACAGGTTGGACTCTTTCCCTATGTGATTATGGCAACTTTGCTCCGGTCTACTTCGACCCCGAAGAGGCTAATGGAGATGATGCTGACTGGGGAAAGGCTTGATGCCGTAGAGGCGCGGCAGCTTGGCTTGGTAAACCATGTTGTGCCCAGAGAGCAACTGGATGCGAAAGTGGACGAAATCATAAAGAAAATAACCAGCAAAAGCCCGGCTATCTTGAGGCTGGGCAGGAGAGCTTTCTACACGATGCGTGACATGGAATATGAAAAAGCATTGGAGTATCTGTCATCAGTGCTGGCAATTAATACGATGGCTGAGGATGTAGCCGAAGGCATCAGTGCTTTTCTGGAAAAGCGCGAACCGCGCTGGAAAGGAAAATAAACAGAGAAGAGGTGCCATCATGGGATTAGCAGATAAAGTAGTAGTAAGTGCTGCTCTGACCGGTGTAGCCGCCAACAGGGAGCAGTGCAAATGGATTCCGTATACCCCCGAGGAGATTGCTGAAGAGTCACTGAGAGCCTACAATGCCGGAGCTGCAATAGTACACATTCATGGCAGGGAATATGATGGCACCCCGTCCTGGAGAGTAGAGATATTTCGCGAAATCATGCAGGAAGTGAGAAAGAGGTGCCCTGTCATAGTAAATTTCTCCACGGGGGCGGTGGGCGTGGACAGGGATACCAGAATAGGTCATATTCGAGAGCTGAGACCGGAAATTGCGGCATTAAACATGGGAACAATGAACTACGCCAAATATAGTCCGAAGCGTAGGAATTTCGTTTTCTCCGTGGTTTTCCAGAATCCCTTTGATGATATAATGTTTTTTTTGGACACTATGAACCAGAATGGGGTGAAGCCAGAATGTGAATGTTTTGATTTGGGGCATGTGGAGAGCATTCTGCCTCTGATGGATATGGGATTGCTTAGGAACTTTCAAGTCAGTCTGATAATGGGGGTAGTTGGCGGCATGGGGGCCACAGCTAGGAACCTGGCGCATGTATCCAGCGTAGTTCCTGCCGAAGTGGCCTGGCAGGTCATAGGTATCAGTCAAGAGCAATGGCTCTTGATAAACACTGCTTTAGCACTGGGTGGGAATATCAGAGTTGGCCTTGAGGACAATTTTTATCTATCGCCCGGGGAAATGGCCAAAGGAAACGGTCCATTGGTAGAAAAGGCGGCAAGAATGGCACGCGATATCGGCAGAGAGCCGGCAACGGTGGAAGAAGCTAGAGCTATCCTGAAGTTGAACCGACCAGAGGAGAGGACTAAAGAGGCGAAGTAAGCCAGATATGACGGAAGTGCCATCACCTATTACAGGCAGTGTCTGGAAGATTATGGTGGAGAATGGAGCGTCAATCGGCGAAGGCGAGACTATTGTGATCCTCGAGTCCATGAAAATGGAGATCCGGGTGAAGTCCCCGCACGACGGGAGGGTGGTTGAAATCCGGGTAAAGGAAGGTGATTCTATTCTGGAAGATGATATTGTTGCTGTTATCGAGTAGTAGCCGTCGCAATTTGCATACCAAGAATTAGCCAATATGGACTTCAGGTTTAGCGAAGACGAGCAAGCATTTAGAGTAGAGGTTTGTCAATGGCTCAAGCGAGAAATCCCTCAGAGGTGGATTGAGCTTGACCCCGGAATTTGGGAGGAAACCGAGGAATCCTGGGGGCTTGCACGCGGGTTCCAGCGCAGACTAGGCCAGAAAGGTTGGTTGGCGCCAGCATACCCCAAGGAATATGGGGGCCTGGAACTTAGCCACATGAAGCGTCTTATACTTGCCGAGGAGCTGGCTTACAGCAGGAGTCCAATAGGCATTGAGGAGGAAATTACAGTCAATTGGGTAGGGCCTTCCATTATGCTCTTTGGCACTGAAAAGCAGAAGAGAGAATACTTAACCAAGATAGCCAGAGGAGACGTAGTCTTCTGTTTGGGATATAGCGAGCCAAACGCCGGGTCTGACCTTGCCTCGCTTCAAACACGCGCCGTAGAGGCCGGTGACGAGTATGTGATTAACGGCCAAAAGACCTGGTGTAGCTACGGTCATCTTGCCGATTATTGCTGGCTTGCTGCCAGAACCGACCCTGATGCTTCCAAGCACGAAGGAATCAGCATGTTCATTGTGGACATGAAAACGCCCGGAATTACTGTGCGTCCGCTGATAAACGTCCTGAACAGGCACTCTTTCAATGAAGTTTTCTTCGACGACGTGCGCATACCAAAGGAGAACCTGGTAGGAGAGAAGAACAAGGGGTGGTATCAATTGGTGATAGCTCTTGATTTTGAGCGCTCTTCCATAGGCTATGCTGCTGCAAACCAGCGAATCATTGAAGAACTGATTGACTATGTTAAGGAGACGATGAGAAACGGAGAGTCTCTTGCCAACGACCCTATAATCAGGAACGATCTGGCACAGCTTGCAGTGGAAAACGAGGTTGGCCGTATGATGGCATATCGCATCGCCTGGATGTTCAGCAAGGGTCTTCATCCCAGCTATGAGTCTTCTATGTCGATGGTTTTTGTTAGCGAAGTTATGCGGCGCACAGCCAATGCCGGGATGCGAATTCTGGGACACTATGGAGAACTGGACAGGGACTCCAGGTGGTCCGTCATGAGCGCACGCATGATGCGTATGTGTCTCAGTTCACTTTCGATTGGCGTCGGCGGCGGGTCCAACGAAATTCAGCGCAATATTATAGCCATAAGAGGACTGGGATTGCCTCGGCGGTGAGCCTGTGTGGCCCTGATGTGAGGGACTTTGGGAAGGCGAAGCAATGGATTTCACATTTAGTGAACGAGAAGAGGCATTCCGAAAAGAGGTTGAAGACTTCGTAGATAAGGAACTGCCAGCGGACTGGGTCGAGAAGAATATTTACTGGCCGGCGGGATATGGCACCTTGGCACAATTTGAGGAGCTAAGCCCTCAGGTTGAACAATTCACGCGCCGACTGGCTGAGAGAGGCTGGCTCACCATCTCATGGCCCAAGGAATATGGAGGGGCCGGACTTAGTTATATGGAACAGGCCATCTTTCACGAGCGAATGAGCTACTACAGAGCCCCTGCTGGAGAAATAGCCACACACATTGGTGGCCCCACCATAATGCTCTTTGGCAATGAGGAAATGAAGAAGGAATGGTTACCCGGGATAGCCAGAGGCGAGGTCAGATTCTGGTTGGCTTACAGCGAACCAAATGCCGGCTCCGACCTTTCTTCGATACAAACCAGGGCAATGGAGGATGGTGACGAGCTTATCATAAATGGCCAGAAGATTTGGGGCACGGCCGCCCATGTATCGCACTATGCCTGGATGGCTGTCAGGACAGACCCGACAGTCCCACCACATGAGGGCATTTCGTTGGTTATTGTGGATAACGCAGCACCAGGTGTTACTATCCGTCCGTTGATAAACATCTGTGGCTTGCATTCTTTTAACGAAGTGTTCTTCGATAATGTTCGAATCCCCAAAAAGAATATTGTCGGCGAAATGAACAAAGGCTGGTATTATCTGATGGTAGCCCTGGATTTTGAAAGGCTGGCAATCCCGATAGGCGCCTTCAGGCGAACATTCGAAGAGATAGTGCAATATGCCAGGGAAACAAAACACAATGGACAGGCCTTGAGTCAGCAGCCGCTAATATGGAATAAGTTGGCCAACATAGCAATTCAAATCGAGATAGCCTATATGCTTTTCTGGCAAACAGCGTGGATGCTTGACAGAAGTCTTGTCCCGAATATTGAAGCATCGCTGCTAAAACTGTTCGCCACCGAGCTGAGTCAGAAGCTAGCCAATACTGGGATGGAGGTTATGGGACATTATGGGCAACTAGAAGGAAGCTCTAAGTGGTCATCTTTGTACGGACGAGTCTGTTTGGGCTGCTTAGATTGCATCTCGGCTCTGGTTGGTGCCGGTACCTCTGAAATTCAACGCAATATCATTGCTATGAGGGGTCTTGGGTTGCCGCCAAAGTAAATGAGTTCTGGTATGTTCGACAAACTTATAGGATAGGGGGAACAACATGGATCTTGGTCTCAGCGAAGAGCAGGAAATGCTAAGGAAATCGGCTCGTGATTTCCTGCAAAAGGAGTGCCCAAAACAATTGGTGAGGCAACTGGATGAGAGTGACGAGGGCTATTCCTCCGAGCTGTGGCGCAAAATGGCAGAACTGGGCTGGATGGGTTTGGTATTTCCTGAAAGATACGGGGGTAGCGGGCGCAGCTTCTTGGATTTGGCAATCCTTCTTGAGGAAATGGGGTATAACATCGTGCCCGGGCCGTTTTTCTCCACGGTGGTCCTTGGGGGACTAACCATACTGACAGCAGGGAGCGAAGAACAGAAGATGGAGTTCCTGCCCCAAATTGGCCGAGGGGAAATGATTCTCACCCTCGCCTTAACTGAGCCCAGTGCTGGTTATGATGCTGTCTCAGTTAAGTCCAAAGCTAGGGCTGGTAATGGCGGATATGTCATCGAGGGCACCAAGCTGTTTGTCCTTAATGCCAATCTTGCGAACTATATTCTATGTGTCGCCAGGACAAAAGAGACAGAGAACCCGGAAGATGGCATAACCATTTTTCTCGTCGGTGCCGGAAACCCGGGGGTCAGGTGTACTCTGCTCAAGACTTTGGCGCGTGACAAACAATGTGAGGTTGTCTTTGACAATGTAACTGTATCAGAGGAAAGCGTCGTAGGCAAAAGGGACGAAGGGTGGCCGATAGTGAAAGATATTCTCCGGAAAGCCGCGGTGGCTAAATGTGCTGAGATGGTCGGTGGTGCCCAAGCAGCGTTGGATATGACAGTCAATTATGCCAAAGAAAGGGTGCAGTTCGGCAGGCCCATTGGTAGTTTCCAGGCTATCCAGCATTACTGTGCCAATATGGCGATGGATGTTGGCGGTTCACGGTTTGTTACATACAAAGCGGCCTGGAAAGTGAGTGAAGACCTTCCCTCTGCCCTGGATGCCGCTATAGCCAAGGCATGGGTAAGCGAGGCTTACGGACGGGTTACCCTCTCAGCACACCAAGTATTCGGGGCGGTCGGCTTTACCATGGACCATGACATGCACCTGTACTATAGACAGGCAAAAGCTGCCGAGATAGTGTTCGGTGGGGCCGATTTTCATCGTGCTGTCGTGGCTCGAGAGTTGGGTCTCTGATATGGACGTCCTTATGCCAGGGAGAGGGGTCTGTGGGTAGTATCAGTCGACGCTTGATCAGGGGTGCTGTCTACCTGGTCCTCAGGGTGCTCTTTCTTAGAAATCTGTCCATTCTTCTCAGCGCTTCCTCGATGTTGGCTAGCGAAGTGGCGTAACAGCAACGGACAAAACCTTCGGCGCATGGTCCAAATGCAGTCCCCGGGACAACAGCGACTTTTTCCGTCAATAGCAGCTTTTCTGCAAACTCTTCTGAATTCATTCCTGTAGCCTTTATAGAGGGAAAGGCAAAGAAAGCGCCCTTCGGCTCAAAACAGCGCAAACCAATCTCGTTTAGTCTCTTAACCATGAAGCGGCGGCGTCTATTGTACTCTTGAACCATCTTATCGACTTCACCTTCACCGTTTCTTAGCGCCTCGATAGCTGCCATCTGAGTCATGGTCGGGGCGGAGAGCATGGTATATTGATGGATTTTTGTCATGGCCTGGATGAAACGGCGGTCTCCTGCAACATAGCCAATGCGCCAACCAGTCATAGCATGAGATTTGGAAAATCCGCTAATCAGGATGGTACGCTTCTTCATCCCGGCAAGGCTGGGAAAACAGATGTGTTCGACTCCGTATACCAGGCGAGCATATATCTCATCAGATATTAGCAGCAGGTCATGTTTTTTGGCCACCTGAGCGATAGCATCAGCGTCTTTCTTGGTCATGGCTGCGCCGGTTGGATTGGCTGGGTAACCTATCAAAATGGCCTTCGTGCGCTTCGTGATCTTGGCTTCGATATCGCTGGCATTGATGACGAAGCTGTTTTGTTGGTTTGTGGGAACAATCACGGGCACTCCGCCAGCCAGAATGATGTCAGCCGGATAAGCTACATAGCAAGGGTTGGGGATTATGACATGGTCGCCGGGATTGATGATTGCCCTGAGAACCAGGTCTAGTCCTTCACTACTTCCTGTAGTAATCAGGATTTCGCAGTCGGGATGATAGCTTACCCCGTAATGAAGCTCCAAATAGCTGGCTAATTCCTGGCGTAGTTCCGGCATACCGGAGTTGGAAGTATACATGGTGTAGCCTTTTTCTAGGGAATATATGCCTGCCTCTCTGATATGCCAGGGAGTGACGAAATCAGGTTCACCTATACCAAGTGAAATAACGTCTTCCATGGACGAAAGCAAGTCGAAGAACTTCCTGATGCCTGACGGCGGAAGTGTAGCTACTTTTTGTGAAATCATGTCATCCCGGGCTGCGGTTGCAGTGGACTTTGCGTGGGAATGCGGAAGGTCTCCCCGCTCTCCTTGTAGCGTTTGAGAAGAAAGTGGGTGACAGCACTTTGCACCTGTTCCAGAGGAGCTAGTTTCTCTGCCACAAAACTGGAAATATCCTGCATATTTTTACCTCTCACTAATATGGCCAGGTCATAGGTGCCTGAGACCAAATATGCAGAATATACTTGGGGGAATTGGTAAATGCGCTCGGCAATGGCATCGAAGCCAACGCCACGTTGTGGGGTTACTCTGACTTCGATTAAGGCCCAGATATCTTCTTTACCTAGTTTAGGCCAGTTTATTATGGCTTTATATTTGAGAATAATCCCGTCTTTCTCAGCCCGCGTTATTACTTTTTTCACCTGACTGGCAGGTTTGTCCACCATGGCAGCAATCTGTGAAGGGGTGGCCCGGCCATTCTGTTCCAGAATTCTAAGAATCTCTTTCATGAGCTCTCCTTAAGGCATCAATTCAACGGACCATCGGTCAATCGTTTCATTGTAACACAGTTCGAATAGTCTGCCATCCTGAGTGACAACCCTGAACAGCCTTTTGCCCGGTTCCCGCCAGGCTTTTTCTACTGACTGCGTCTCCAGCTCCCTTTCTTGCCAGACGAAAGACCGTGGTTCTTGAGCATAGACATAGCCGGAGTAGCATTTAACCTTTGTCTCCATAGTCTACCGCCTATATACCGCAAAATGAGTTGACATAACGATTAAGCCTGATAGTCCAGCTTATCCCTTCAGCATAGGATCACGAGTATCGCGTTTTGAATGTCAGGTATTCCTTTCATTGTAACACCGTCGAAATAGTCTACCATGCTCGGTGGTGATTCTGAAGATCGGTGTCAGCTTCTGTTGCATCAATTGACAAACGTGATATGTTGAAGTAGTATCAGAATTCGGAATATGAAAAAAGATTTTCTCTCAATAGCTGACCTTAACCGTAAGGAAATTAAATACCTTTTAGAGCAAGCCCGGCGTACGAAGGAAGAAGGGACGACGTCTCTCCTTTCAGGGAGAACGTTAGCTCTGCTCTTTGAAAAGCCTTCTTTGCGAACAAGGGTCAGTTTCGAGATGGCCATGCATCAGCTGGGCGGACACAGCATCTACCTATCTCCTGACGAAGTAGGCTTGGGCAGGCGAGAGTCAGGGGCCGACATAGGCCGAGTGCTCAGCCGCTATGTCCACGGCATAGCCGCTCGCACGTTTTCCCAGGAGACTTTGCGTACTCTCGCCAAGCATTCTTCCGTGCCCGTAATTAATGCTCTTTCCGACCTGGAACACCCTTGCCAGGCTCTGGCCGACCTTCTCACCATCTACGAAAAAAAGGGGAAGCTTTCTGGTTTGACATTGGCATTTATTGGCGATGGCAACAATGTGGCCAATAGCTTACTTTTGTCTGCCTGCCTGGTGGGCATGAATTTCCACCCTGCCTGTCCACCAGGCTATGAAATCAAAGAGGCGACATTGAATCAAGGGAAGAAATGGGCTGCTCGTAGCGGCAGCGAGATTCTGTTAACCAATGACCCCCACGAGGCAGCTAAGCATGCTGATGTAATATATACCGATGTGTGGGTCAGCATGGGCCAGGAGGCGGAAGCAAGGAAGCGTCGTGATGCCTTTTCCGGCTATCAGGTGGATAGCAAGTTATTAAGCCTGGCCAAGAGAGATGTTTTGTTCATGCATCCCCTGCCGGCCCACCGCGGTGAGGAAATTTCCGCAGGGCTTTTGGACGATCCCCGGTCGGTGGTATTCGACCAGGCAGAAAACAGGCTTCACATGCAGAAGGCATTGCTGATGAAACTGCTGTCAAGTGGCGAGGTATCAGGCAAGTGACCGGGCCCATTGTTGCCATTGTGGGGAGAACTAATGTAGGCAAGTCCACTTTGCTTAACCGCCTGGCGGGTAGGCGGATAGCTGTAGTTGCTGATTTGCCGGGGACTACAAGGGACCGCGTGTTTGCTGTTGTTTCTTGGCAGGGACGGGAGTTGACCGCGGTTGATACAGGTGGCTGGCAAATAAAGCCACAGGCGTCTTTGGAGCAAAAGGTCAAACAGCAAGTGGAAGCAGCTATTGCCCGGGCAGACGTCATCATCTTCTTGGTGGATGCCAAGGATGGAGCCAGTGCCGCCGATGAAGAAATTGCCGATGTACTGCGGGCCACTGATAAACCTGTCATACTAGCCGTGAATAAGGTGGATTCCGCCAAGCAGGCAAATCAGGTGGCCGACTTCTATCGCTTGGGGATGGGTGAGCCTATGGCTATCAGTGCTCACCATAATCTCGGGATAGACGATTTGATGTCTGCCGTGTTAGCTTCTTTGCCTCCACAACCTGTGGGTATTATCGAGCGGGGAGAAGGTAAATTGGCCATCGTTGGGCGACCTAATGTCGGCAAATCAACTTTGTTGAATGCATTGCTGAGAGAAGAAAGAGCTATTGTCAATGAATCTCCGGGGACGACTCGCGATGCACTTGATGCTATGATTCGCTGGGGCGACAAGGAAATGCTCCTTGTCGATACCGCTGGAATCAAGCGCCGTGGAAGGGTCAACGCTGGAGTTGACTATTATAGTTTGCTTCGGGCACTCCAGGCTATCAACCGCTGTGATGTTGCCTTACTGCTAATTGATGCCGGTGAATTCATCACTGCCCAGGATATGCATATCGCTGGCTATATTATTGAGGTTGGCAGGGGTATGGTGCTCGTGGTGAACAAATGGGACCTTGTTCCTCGAGAACAAAGGCAGGAATTCAAACAAAGCCTGGAACGAAGATTCAGATTTGCCTCCTACACACCGATCATTTACGTCTCTGCCAAACTAAGGCAGAGGGTAAATGGGATTCTACCACTGGCCTGGGAGATCTGGCAGGAAAGAGAGAAACGGCTGCTTCAATCAGAAGTTGACGAGCTGGTCAAACAGGCGATAGGTAGCTACCCACCGCCCCGCACAGGTTCCAGGCGGCTACGTATTGCCCGAGCTTATCAAGATGAATCTCAACCGGCGACCTTTATTCTCCAGGTCAACGATCCAGGGCTGGTTCATTTTTCTTATCAGCGCTATCTACAGAATAGGCTTCGCCGGGGTTTTGGTTTTCGCGGCGTTCCTTTGAAGTTGATTTTCGTTAAGAGTGCCCGTAAAATGAATAATAAGACAGGCGTGAGAGCATCATGATAGTCGAATTCGTTGTTGCAGTAGTCATAGCTTATCTGCTTGGTTCCGTTCCCTTTGGCCTGATAATGGGCAGGCTGAGAAGCGGTATCGATATCAGGAAACAGGGAAGTGGTAAGACCGGCGCTACTAATTTGATGAGGGTCGCGGGAACGAAGCTGGGCCTCTTAACCATAGTTCTCGATGTGGTTAAGGCGGCCGTGGCGGTCATATTGGCCGCAGTGATTGTGGGTCGCGACAGCGGCGTGTTAACCGTTGGTGGTGTGTCAGTCTATTGGCAGCATGTAGCTCAAGTTGCGGCTGGCTTGGCCGCAGTGGCAGGACATAACTGGCCAGTATTTGCCAAGTTTAAAGGAGGCAGGGGGGTAACTGCCTATTTTGGCACCGTATTCGCAATCTTTCCCCCCGCTGGCATATTCGGTGCCGAAGTCTTGGCTATAGCAGCGTTACGTAGTCGGCATATGTCCCTTGGTTCTCTTCTGGGAGCCTTAGCCACGTGGTGCTTAATGGTGCCTCTAACTATCGTTCACGGCTTGCTTCCCCCGATTTATCTGGTTTATGGTTCAGTGGTTGTGGCATTGATTGCCTACCAGCACCGGGACAATATAAGACGCTTAAGACAAGGCACGGAACGCCGGTTATGGTGAGAAAGCGCGAGGGGCCATGCCTAAAAGTCACTATCATAGGCAATACCTCCTGGGGTAATACTTTAGGTGCTTTGTTGAGTGATAGAGGGGCAGAGGTAAGACTGTGGACACGAAGCGAGGCTGAGGCCGAAGAGTTAAACCAAGGACGGCGTAGCTATTCCTCGACCAGCCAAATTGGGGAAGCCTTAAACGGGGCTGACCTGGCAATCTGGGCGGTTCCCTCCCAAAAGTTGAGAGAAAATGTCAGCCAAGCCACGGATTATTTGACTAGTTCGATGTTATTAATGAGTGCCGCCAAAGGATTGGAGGTAAACAGTGGTAAGAGGATGTCGCAGGTGCTGGCAGAGGAGATTACAGCTTCTTTAAGAGCGCAAATTTGTGTCCTCTCTGGTCCTAATCTGGCCGGGGAAATTACCCAAGGGCTCCCGGCTGCTTCGGTGATTGCCGCTCAAGATATGGCTTTGGCGAAGAGGGCGAGGGAATTAATGGAGTCGCCCAAATTCGCTCTATCTACTACGGATGATGTTATCGGAGTGGAATTGGGCGGAGCCCTGAAGAACATTATAGCTCTGGGTGCAGGTATGATGGATGGGTTAGGCCTGGGCGACAATGCCAAGGGAGCTTTCATTGCCTGGGGATGGGCTGAAGTTGTTTCTCTGGGCGTAGCTTTGGGAGCCAGGCCCGCCACTTTCTACGGTCTAGCCGGTTTGGGCGATCTGATAACTACCTGCGCCAGCACTCTAAGCCGGAATCATTATGTTGGCTACGAACTAGCCAAGGGGCGCCCTTTATCTGAGATATCCGCATCTATGACACACATCGCCGAAGGGGTGGCTACTACTGCGGCGGCCCACCGCTTAGCAGAAAACAAGGGTCTTAAATTACCCATTATCAACCTTATTTATGGGATTCTTTTCGAGGGCTTGTTCCCAAGCCAGGCGTTGTTGGAGTTCAAGAAACTGGCAGTAAACCATTGCTGACCAGGGTTTAGACGTTGGGAGGTGGTTCGGTTCGGGGCAGTACCTTAGCCAGTTCTTCAAAAAGACGGCGTTGGTGTTTATCTAGGTGTTGTGGAGTTGTTATGACTACTTTGACGAGCAGGTCTCCTCTTCCCCTGGCGTCAACGTGACTGATTCCCTTGCCTTTGCAGCGAAAGGTTTTCCCGTTTTGGGTTCCTGCCGGTATCTTCAAGTCCACTTTTCCGTCTAGAGACGGAACTTCTACCTCATCGCCCAAAGCAGCCTGAGCAAAATTGATGGGTAGCTCGTAGAGAATGTCACTGCCATCTCTATGGAAGAAACTGTGTGGCTTTACTGAAAGGGTGACGTAGAGGTCGCCAGGGGGGCCTCCATATACGCCAGCGCTCCCCTCTCCATCCAGGCGTAATCGATATTCGTCATCCACACCCGCCGGAATCGTAATATTTATTTTGCGCTTCACCTTCATTTTCCCCCTGCCCTGGCATTGAGGACAGGGATTGCTTATTATCGTGCCTCTACCTCCGCAGCGGGGGCAGTTAGTGATACTGGTGTAACGGCCAAAAATGCTTTGCCGGACTCTCCTCACCTGGCCTGTGCCGCGACAATCAGGGCAGGTCTCAGGATTTGTCCCCGGCTTGCTACCAATGCCATGGCAGGAAGGGCAAAATTCGATGCGCGGTATTTCAGCTTCTTTGCTACAGCCAAATACCGCCTCCTCAAAGGAAAGAGTGAGGTGCATTTGTAGGTTGTCCCCTTTCTGAGGAACACGCTGAGCAGTCTGCCCGAAAATAGTGCCAAAACCGTCCCAGAAGGACTCAAAGACATCCCCGAGCCCACCAAATCCGAAATCGGGGAAGCCTCCCTCGACATCCACTCGGCCGTAGCGGTCATACCTGTGTCTTTTCTCAGGGTCGGCAAGAACTTGGTAGGCCTCATTTATTTCTTTGAATTTCTGCTCGGCTCCCGGCTCTCTGTTGCGATCAGGATGGAATTGGAAGGCTAATTTGCGAAAGGCCCTCTTAATTTCCGCGTCACTGGCATTCCGGGGCACTTTCAGTACTTCATAATAATCTTGTTTTATTGCCATAACCTTTAAGTATAGCTCTTCGATGGTTATGCTGACAACTTCTAGCTACTGCACTGGCAAATATTGGGCGTCTGGACAAGTGGTATAATCACAGAGTAGTGAAAGAGCGGATTGAAAGAATCCTCCGTAATCGTGAGAAGAAGAAAATCACCGCCGAAAACCTTAAAGCTTCAGCAGTGCTCATACCCATTTTCTATGACAAAGGGCAATATCATATGCTGTTTACTGAAAGGAGTGACGCGGTAGTCTTTCACAAAGGGCAGGTCTGCTTTCCCGGGGGAACCCAGGAGCCATCCGATTCCAGCCTACTGCAAACTGCCCTCAGGGAGGCCGAAGAAGAGATAGGTCTAGAGGTTAAAGATATTGAGATTCTAGGGGAGCTTGACGATAGCATGACTTTTGTCAGTGACTATATCATTTCACCTTTTGTCGCCTTTATACCCTATCCCCACTCTTTGAGAACCAACGGTAGAGAAGTGAAAGGGACTTTTTCTGTTCCGTTGTCATTCTTGATGAACGAAGCCAATTTCCAGACAGATTCTTATGCCTATGAATATGAAGGGCATATCATCTGGGGGGCTACCGCCAGGATTTTAAGACAGTTCATCGATTTGTTGACGTCTGAGAGTGGGGCATGATAATAATCATTTCTTCTCTTTAGGCTTGACTTTGATTGCCTTTGGCTTCACTTCCTCAGCTTTGGGTATCGTCAGGGTCAGAACGCCATCGTCCATTGTTGCTTCAGCTTTGTCTGTCTTGAGCCCGCCGGGAAGCACCACGCTGCGGGAAAAAGCTCCATAGCGTCTTTCTTGGTACAGGTAGTCTTCTCTCTTGACTTCCTGGTCCGCTTTGCTCTCCCCCTTGACGGTCAAGGTTTCGCCAGTGATATCAATGCTGACATCCTCCGGCTTAACCCCGGGCAAAGCTGCCTTGACCACGATTTCGCTGGCTGTCTGGTAGACATCTAGGGCTGGCGCAGCTACTTCACCGAGGGTCTCTAAAGCACGTGAGGGACGAACAAAACTGTCCTCGAACAACCTGTCCATTGCCTGTCTCAGGCTCATAAGGTCAGTAAAAGGACGCCATCTCTCTATAGCCATCTCTATCACCTCCTTTTTTGTTTTTTACTGAGCCCCACTCTCAGTTCACTCAATATTATAGGAAACTTAAACAAATTTGTCAATGCCTGCGCAAACTTATCCTACCATGTTTGACAAATTTTTTAAACAATTTTATAATCAGCGTAAATCGTTAGGAAAGAAAGATGGCAGGGAAGGACTACTATCAGATTTTGGGCGTAAGTAGGAATGCTTCGGAGAAGGAAATCAAGCAGGCCTACCGCCGTTTGGCTCGCAAACTTCATCCTGACCTGAACCCGGGGGATAAGTCGGCCGAGGCTAAATTCAAGGAGATAAACGCTGCTTACGAAGTTCTGTCGGACCCTGAAAAGCGAAAGAAGTACGACCAATTTGGCGACCAGTGGGAATATGCTGAGCAATTTGCTAAGGCTGGCGGACAGGAGAGAGTGCGGTGGGATTTCGGCAAGGCTGGGGAAGGTTTGGAATATGGTGATCTCGGCGATTTTGGCGACATTTTCTCGAGCTTGTTCGGCGATGCCGGTATGGGCTCGAGGATGAAGCGTCGACCACAACGTGGCCAGGATATAGAGTCCCCTATTGAGGTAAGTCTTGAAGAGGCCTACCGTGGCTCTACGCGCGTTATTCAGCTTCAGACCGTTGAGCCGTGCGCGGCTTGTGGGGGCACAGGCAGGGTGGGCAATCGGGTCTGTACTATTTGTGGCGGTACCGGTGGGAAAGTACTTCCCAGGCGCCTGGAGGTTAAGATTCCCGCAGGAGTTAGGGATGGCTCGAGGGTTCGCATAGCTGGGGAGGGAGGGGCTGGTCGTGGCGGGGGCAGCAAAGGTGACCTTTATTTAATCGTTAGAGTCCTGCCTCACAAAGTCTTTGAGCGCAAGGGTGATGACCTTTACACCGAAATCTCGGTGCCTCTGGCTACTGCCATTCTCGGTGGCGAGGTCAGACTATCCACTTTGAATGGCAATCTATCTCTTAGAATTCCACCGGAGACTCAGAACGCTAAGGTTTTCCGGCTGGCGGGGAAAGGGATGCCCCAAGTAGGCAATGCAAATTACGGTGACTTGTTTGCTAAGGTAAAAGTGGTTCTGCCCACCAGTTTGAGCGAGGAGGAAAGAAAATTATTTGAGAGATTGCAGTCCCTGCGACCCGCATGAAGCGAGGTGTCACGATGATGGATTGGGAATCCAAGCCGAGATATGTCATAAGCGTAGCCGCTAGGATGATAGGCATAGAAGCTCATACGTTGCGTTACTACGAGAGGCTGGGATTGGTACGGCCCGACCGTTCCAGCGGTAATATCCGCCTCTATTCGGAGGAGGACATTGATCGCTTGCGCTACATCAAGACTCTGATGAGTGATTGTGGCGTCAATCTGGCTGGAGTGGAAGTGGCGTTGAGTTTGATGCAAAGGATGAAGGAGATGCAACAGCAACTTGAGGAAATGGAAAGACAGATTGGCAAAGCTGCCAGAGCTGAAGTAGAGGATATGATAGAGGACATAATAGAAGACGCGGAATGGAAGGAGATATAGAGGTGATTTGATAGTCGGTCTGTCATCGTGAGGTCCGACAACTGGGGACGGATGATCTAGACGGTTGGATAATGCTGAGAATGACAAAATAGACAAATAGGAGGTACATGAAGTTGAAACCGGAGAGATTCACTGAACAGGCGCAAGAAGTTCTAGCAGCTTCGCAGGAACTGGTTCGTCGGTATCGCCATAATCAGTGGGATGTGGAGCATGTCTTGTTGGCTTTGCTGGAGCAGGAAAAAGGAATAACCAGGGACATATTCGAGATGCTAGGTGTAGATGTTGATGTGGTAAAAAGGCGGGTTGGAGCAACGCTTGAAGGTTTTCCCAAGATAACGTATGAGACGGGGCAGATTTATGCTACTCCGCGAATTTCTGTACTGCTCGAAAATGCTGACAGGGAGGCTGATAGGCTCAAGGACGACTTTGTCAGCACTGAGCATTTGCTCATTGCTATCGCCGGGGAAAGCAGAGGTGAGGCGGCAACAATTCTAGGTGAGTCCGGCATTAACCAGGAGAAGATTTATCAAGCCCTGCAAAAAATCCGTGGTGGTCATCGAGTTACCGACCGTCAGGCGGAAAGCAAATACCGCTCCCTGGAAAAATATGGGCATGACCTCACGGAGTTGGCGCGTCAGGGCAAACTCGACCCTGTTATCGGACGGGAAAATGAAATCAAACGTGTGGTACAAATACTCTCACGGCGCACTAAGAACAATCCTGTGATTATCGGCGACGCTGGTGTTGGTAAGACGGCTATTGCCGAGGGGTTAGCTCAGAAGATTGCGGCTGAGGATGTTCCCGATTCCCTGAAAGGCAAAAAGGTAGTGGCTTTGGATATGGGAGCACTGGTGGCTGGAAGCAAATTCCGCGGAGAGTTTGAGGAAAGGTTGAAGGCAGTTCTAGATGAAGTGAGGCAGGCGGCTGGCGAAGTTATCATGTTTATTGATGAGCTTCACACTGTGGTAGGAGCTGGAGCTGCCGAGGGAGCGATTGACGCCAGTAATATGTTGAAGCCAGCACTGGCTCGCGGTGAGATTCAGTGTATCGGCGCTACTACGCTGGACGAGTATAGAAAGCGTATAGAGAAAGACAAAGCATTGGAGAGACGTTTCAGCCCTGTCTATCTGGACGAACCCAGTGTAGAGGCGACCATAGAGATGCTCCGGGGGCTTCGTCCCCGGTATGAGGCGCACCACAAAATAGAAATTGAAGATTCCGCTCTGGTAGCTGCTGCCAAACTGAGCCAGAGATATGTATCCGATAGATTTTTGCCTGATAAGGCAATTGACTTGATTGACGAGGCAGCCAGCAAGCTGCGCCTTGATATGGAAAGCGCTCCTGACGAAGTGAAGACTCTGGACCGGAAAATAAACCACTTACGCGACGAAGAGGAGGCTGCTTCCCAGAGGGGAGACTATCAGAAAGCTGCCGAGTTGAAAGCAGAGAAGATTCGTTTGGAGCAAGAGTACGATCAGTCTAGGCTGAAGTGGCAAAAAGAGAAGAAAATTGACAGTGTGGTGGATGAGGAGGATATCGCCGGGCTGGTTGCCCAGTGGACGGGCATACCCGTTTCGCGGATGATGGAAACAGAAACTGACAAATTGGTCCACATGGAGGAAAGGATTCACCAGAGGATAGTGGACCAGAAGGAGGCAGTGACAGCAGTTTCTGAGGCGATCAAGCGAGGCCGGGCTGGGCTCAAGGACCCCAAACGCCCTATTGGCAGTTTTGTTTTTCTTGGCCCTACTGGCGTGGGAAAAACGGAGCTGGCTCGCGCTTTAGCCGAGTTTCTCTTCGACGACGAAGAAGCTATGGTAAGACTGGACATGTCGGAATATATGCAAG
>SMTZ1_10000360_pt1 | contig 41359 bp, 37 predicted proteins | sample DeeMarSWOR136_30_FD_25667 | JGI IMG/M metagenome (IMG submission 25667) | reverse complement strand
AAGATATAATCCCTATCCAAAGGAAGAAGAATGGTAAAAAGCTTAATCTTCTTAAAAATTACTTCGGGAAGATTCTATTTTGATGAAAGACGGGTAGGCCGGTGATGATTGGCGGGTCAGAAAAATATTTTTGTGGTTCTTAATGTTTTATTCAAGCACCAATATGGATACCGGTGATGCTTTAATATGAATATTGTCATTAGTTAGCGCACATGCGACTATTCGATGTTCGCCTGGCGACAACTGCCAGCCAATCGAAAAAGGAAACGTTGTTGTTCCAATTATTTTGTCATTAATAAACCATGTTACTTCTTTGATATTTTTTGTTGACTCTATCTGGAACTTGAGTTGTTGGTATTCCATTCGTAAAATGGGATCCATTTTAAATATATCACCGTCGTCTGGGTATGAAATAGCAAAATCACTCTTATGCATCACATTTTTTTTCACATGTTCCTTGTACTCTGGACTATCATGCATATGTTCCCTCCCTGTATGCATACTACATACAGTCCTTGGTTCTGTACCAGTGCAGAAGATTTCGTACATTGTATTCCGACAATGTTCATTCGCTAATTCACCAGACAGGGTACAAATTTCGCGGTAGACGATGTTTTCAGGGTGAGCATATTTCTTTGAAGCCTTTTCACGGTGTAACATAAGCATTATATCTCTAAAGACAGGACCAGCACCAGTAATACCAGAAACATGATGCATAGAACTGCCATCGAAATTGCCAACCCATACGCCAACGAGATACTTATCAGTGAAACCGACACACCAGTTGTCTCTGAAATTCTTTGAAGTTCCCGTTTTTGCAGCACAAAAAAATGGAAGATTGAGAGGACTGTATCTTCCGAATGCAGGGCTGCGCGCATTATTATCAGAAAGTATATCCATAACAATAAAAGAAACTTCGGGTGAGAAGATTCTTCTTGGTTTTGTCCTGGGAAAATATTTCACTCCATCAATGCTCATTAGTGGTTGCTCCGCATGCCACAGACCATAGTGCCCAATGACCGTAAACGCGCGCGTTAGTTCTAACAATGATACTTCTCCATTTCCTAAAGTGAGCCCTAACCCGTAATATATGGGTGATTTATCAAGGTTTTGGAAACCTAGTTTTTTGAGTTTGTCAAGAAGCATCTCAGGACCGTATTCTCCACACACCCTGACTGCTGGTATGTTGTAAGAGCAGGCAAGAGCAGTCCTTAACCGCACGATCCCATGATACTTTTCATCATAGTTGCGTGGCGTATAATCTCCACCAAACGTAGTTTCGTGGATCGGAAGATCAGGAATCAATGTTGCAGCAGTCGCACCATTCTCAAGCGCAATCGCATACGTGAATGGTTTTAATGCAGAACCTGGCTGTCGCAAGGATCTAACGCCATCTACTTCGCCAGATATTAGTGGATCGAAAAAATCAACAGACCCCACATATGCCAATACCTCCATTGTTCTGTTATCAAAAATGATTGCCGCCGCATTCGTAACATTCGCATCGGTCAATTTCTTAATGTTATTTTTTATGATCTTTTCAGTCGCTTGTTGCATATACAGATCAAGAGTGGTTTTCACACTACTTATATTCTTAACATCCATATGTCTTGTTAGCGCAAGAACATATTCGCAGAAATGAGGTGCGAGAAAATTTTGTTCTTTTGGAGTTAAATGGATGGGTTCTTGCAGAGCATTGGTACATATCGTTGAATCAATGATCTTACTCTTGTACATCATATTCAAAGTTTTGGTGCACTCATTCAATATTCTTTCGGGATATCTATATGGATCAAAATGAGAAGGAGCTTTTGGTATACTGACGAGATATGTAGCTTCCCTGAGCGAAAGATCACGAGCCGGTTTACGGAAGTAGAGATACGACGCAGCTTCAATCCCATAGGTTTGATTTCCATAAGGTGCATAATTAAAGTAAAGCTCCAGAATTTCTTCTTTATTCAGTTTGAATTCGAGGTTAACAGCAAGAAATGCTTCAAGCAATTTATTTATGACATTTCGAGATGGCAAATTTAAGAGGTTGCGAGCTAATTGCTGGGTGATGGTTGAGCCTCCAGATATGATATCTTGATGTTTAATATTTTGAATGATCGCCCTGATAATAGCGAGCAGGTCAATTCCTTTATGAAAGAAAAATCGTTTGTCTTCGCTTACAAGTGTTGCTTTGATAAGCCACGGTGAAATATCAGTGAGTGCGCAGTAGCGACTTGTCGCGTCGTGTTGTGAGAGTACCTCACGCATAAGTTTACCATCTCTATCCAAAATTCTTATTGATAATATCTCATTGTAATTCAAGAGTTGGTTTCTTGTCGGAAAAATGAACGCAATTATCAAAGGAAAGGAGATAATCAATGAAATTAGTATTATTCTGCGATTAAACATCGTAGAATTATACTGGTGAAAAGAAGTGAGTCAATCCTAAAATTATAAGTATAATATCACATTTTTTGTTAGTTTAGGGAACTTGCTGCAGTGCGAAATTTACCTATAGTCCTTGTGTTGCAGCTATTTCCTTGCGAAAACTGAAGTTTAAAACTAATATGGGCAACATTTGAAGCGGCAGTCGCTTGCCCAGTTTTATGAGGCGGAATAGGACTTGATCGAAACGATAAAAGTCACGCCATAGTTTGTCAACTTCTTGTTTTAACCGATCAGCAGTCATTTTTAGCGGTTTAAATACAGCATTTCCAGCATCGTATTTTCCCCAATCAAAATTGAAGATTCTATTTTCTTTAATAAGTTTATTATAGATCGCTGTACCGGGGTACGGTGTAAGAATTGCGAACTGAGCAAGATCAATTTTAATCTTTTTGGCAAATTCAAGAGTTTTTTGAAATATTGATGGATCTTCATTGTCATTTCCTAAGACGAATGCTCCCATAATGCCTATTCCCCGGTCATGTAGTTTTGCTACGGCATCTTTGAATGTTTCTGGTTTTAAAAATTTTTTATTCATCTGGATTAGGGATTCGCAATCAACCGATTCAAGACCGACAAATAATCCTTTACAGCCGCTGCGACCAGCAAGCCGCAATAGTTCTGGGTCATCGGTAATGTTAAGAGAAGCCTGGCTCATCCATACGATTCCTTCATATCTCAATGCGGAGAAAAGCTTCTTTGCATAAATCCTGTTACCGAAAATATTATCATCAGAAAAACCTACAAATTTTGTCTTCATATGTCTGATTTCATTAATGACACATTCAACGGGACGCGTTCTGAATGTTCTCCCAAAGAATTTTGTGACGCTACAAAATCCACAATTGAACGGACAACCTCTTGTCGTTTGAATTAAATGGGTGAACATATAACGCTCTTTTTTGAACAAATCGCGACGTGGCGGTCGCAGGGTCTTTAGATCCACAAATCCTTTATATTTGTACATCTTTTTTAGTTGATTCTTTTCGAAATCATTTATTAACGATGACCACACATTCTCTGCTTCGCCTATAACAACACTGTCGCAATGCTTTAGTGCTTCCATGGGAAGTGCCGAAGGATGCATACCGCCCATTACAACCTTAACGCCTTTTTTCCTGAAGCGGTCGGCTATCTCATAAGCATGTGGTGCAAATCGGGTGAGCGCAGTGATGCCTACTAGGTCGGCGTCACAATTGTAATTAATCGGTTCGATTGCTTCGTCGATGATTTCTATATCTACATGATCGGGGGTACTGGCGGCCACAGCAGCCAGCGAAAGTGGTGGGAGTTGGAAAACACGTCCTTGCATCCCTCTTTTATTTTCATCGACATATGCAGGTGCGATCAGTTTTAATTTCATATTACATTATACACGATTGCAAAGAAAAGTCAATCAAAATAACTGTCTGAAATCATGGTTTCTCGCCGGATAATGATATCTTGGCTGACTGCTATACTTGGATTGATCTAAGAGTTTCTTCTATCTCTTCTCGGGTTGCTGGTCCAATAGCAGCAACTGTATAATTTTTTGGATTGAGGTATTTACTGATTAATTTGTTTATTTGCTTATCATTAATCGCACGGATGCTTTCTATGATATCATCTATTGAGTAGGTTTTCTTCAAATTACACATTTCTCTTCCTAATCGCAACATTCGGTTTGTGGAACTCTCGAAACTCAATAGCAAATTACCAGTGAGATATGTCTTGGCTAATTCAATTTCCTCCATGGTGAATCCATTTTTGCAGATATCGCTGAATATATTCTTCAGCTGTTTTGCTACGTTTCCGAGATTATTTTTATCGCACACAAAATAGAAACCTGATATGCCACAATCGCTATACAGATCAATAAAAGATTGAACATTATAGACAAGTCCTTCTTTTTCCCTCAAGCCTTGAAAGAGGCGTGAAGACATACCACCGCCAAATGCTGCGTTCAAAATTGAAAACTGATAGCGCAGAGGTGATTTGTATTCAACGCCGGGGATGCCGAAAACACAATGGACCTGAGAAATTTCATTTCTGCGTTGCACAATTACTTCATTACAATGTGCTTCGGGTCTTATGCGTTCGCCATGACATAGTTTTAGATGCTCAAATTTTTCTCTGGCTAAGCGGGAGACGTTTTCATAATCGAAATTGCCGCTGACAGCAATTACTATTTCCTGCTTTAATAACTCCTGGTAATGTCTTCTTGTATTTTGTGTGGCGATTTTTTCGACGGATTCACGTGTGCCTGTTATTGGTAGTCCCATCGAATGATTTGAAAATAATGCCTTGAAGAATAAATCAAATACATAATCACCAGGATCTTCGATATTAGATTTTATCTCTTCGAGGATTACAGATTTTTCCTTACTCAGTTCCTTTTCTGCAATCTGTGATTCGAGTAGCAGTTCAGAGATGAGATTAAAAACTCGAACAAAGTGTTCGGAAAGGAACTTTGTGACAATAATCAAATTCTCCTTTGTGGTATAGGCATCAAATGAACCACCTAAACCTTCAATCAGTCTTACGATATCAAGTGATGATTTTTGAGATGTTCCTTTGAACAGCATGTGTTCGATGAGATGGGTGATACCATTTTCCTCAAGCGGTTCATCTCGGGAACCATAATTTATGAAAAGACCTAAGGAAAATGAGTAAAATTTTGGAATTTTTTCGGCAACAACAGATATTGTTGGATTGATTTTTTCCTGAAATACTTTATTCTTTACGGATGAGATTTATCCTCCCTTGGTCATCAATTCCCAAAACTTTCACGATGACTTCATCACCAAGTTTCACTACATCTTCGACCTTCCTTACACGTTGACGTGAAAGTTTGGAAATATGAACCAAGCCTTCCTTACCTGGTAATATTTCTACAAATGCGCCGAAATTCGTAATTCTTTTTACCTTACCAACATAAGTTTTTCCGACCTCGGCTTCTTGCACAATATTAAGAATCAGATTCTGTGCCTGCTCTACATTATGACTGTCACTCCCCGAGATCGTGACTTTGCCGTCGTCTTCAATATCAACCGTTACGTCCAAATCAGCGATTATTTTTCTTATCGTTTTACCCCCGGGCCCAATCACCTCACCAATCTTCTCTTTTTGTATTGAGAAGACGATATTTTTTGGGGCGTATTTTGATATTTCACTTCTTGGTGACATGATAGTGCTATTCATCAGTTTTAATATTTCCATGCGAGCATCTTTTGCTTTGTCGAGTCCTTGAGCGAGTATTTCTAAATCTAATCCTTGAATTTTTAGATCGAGCTGCAATGCAGTTATACCATTCGCCGTACCCGCCACTTTGAAATCCATATCGCCATAATGGTCTTCATCACCTATGATATCAGTCAGGAGCGCGTAATTATTCTCTCCCTTTACCAATCCTATGGAAATACCTGCTACTGCAGTGGCAATTGGAACCCCTGCATCCATGAGTGACAACGAAGATCCGCACACTGTTGCCATTGATGAGGAACCATTTGATTCGAGAATATTCGATACAACCCTGATTGTATAAGGAAATGATTCCTCTTTCGGAAGCACGGGCGCAATTGCACGTTCAGCCAATGCTCCATGACCGATTTCCCTACGGCCTGGACCGCGTAGGGGTTTGACATCACCGACTGAAAAAGGTGGGAAATTGTAGTGAAGCATGAATGACTTCGATTCCTCACCGTAAATTGCATCTATTCTTTGTTCATCACTTGCTGTGCCTAATGTGGTGACTGCAAGGCTTTGAGTTTGGCCACGGGTGAAGAGCGCCGAACCATGAGTTCTTGGCAGAATCCCTATTTCACACGAGACAGGTCTGATTTCCTGCAACGTGCGACCATCAAACCTCTTTTGCATCTTTAAGATCTGGGCTCTCATTCTCTTGCGAAGTATGTCATCCACAACCCATTTGATTTTTTTATCAATCTCTTCGTTCTCTTGTCTCTGTTCTTTCATTTTTTCTGCTGTTGATTTAATCAGCTGATAGATTGCCTGTTCGCGTGCCTTTTTCTCTTTGAATAGTAATACCTGATCAATATCATCACCCAAATTTTGTCTGATTTCATTGTAAACTGTTTCATCAACAAAAGGACTACTAAATTCTAATTTTCTGTTACCAATTTTGTCTCTGATTTGTTCTTCTAAAGCAATAATTCTTTTTATTTCAGGTTGGGCGAACTTTATTGCTGCAATTATTTCTTGTTCTGAAACCTCATTGCCGCCACCTTCGATCATCACCACAGAATCTTTTGTTCCAGCAATAACAAGATTAAGTTTGCAATGTTCGAATTGGCTCACCCCGGGGTTGATGATGTACTGATTGTCTTTTAAACCGACTTTTACTGCAGCAACTGGTATATTAAAGGATAGTTCAGAGATTAATAATGCTGTGGCAGCACCTATGATGCCGAGTGTATCTGCTTCATGTTCTACGTCTGAAGACAATAAATGTGCAATTATTTGTACTTCATTTCTGAAATGCTCTGGGAAAAGAGTTCGTAAGGGACGATCAATAAGTCGAGATGTCAAAATTTCATTTTCAGATGGTCGTCCTTCTCTTTTTATGAATCCACCGGGAATTTTGCCTGCTGCGAACAGAAGTTCACGGTAATCAACTGTAAGCGGCAGAAAATCAACACTTTCACTAACATCTTGTTTGTAATTAACACATACAAGGAGTACAGTGTCGCCATAAGAAACAACGCATTCTCCAGCCGCTTGTTTTGCCACGCGACCAGTTTCTATACGCAGTTTTTTTTCTCCAAGAACTAATTCAGCAGAATACATTGGTTTCGTTATTGGTCTATGTGCGCAGAGATCGCAGAGGATATACGCAGAGATCGCAGCAATATGAGTAATTTCGTACAATCTCCAGTTTTTTTACGTACTCTGCAGATTTTGGTGATATCCCTACACCTCAAACTAACCCCTTAAATTAAGGGCTTCGACAACTTTTAAATATGTTGTTCTATTTTTTCGCATCAGATAATCAAGATGGCGTCGACGGTCGTTTACCATCTTGATTAAACCCTGTCTCGAGTGTCTATCTTTTGGAAATTGTTTCAGGTGGTCCGTGAGAATTTTAATCCGTTCCGTCAGAATTGCGATCTGGACTTCAGGTGAGCCAGTATCTTTCGTATGTCTTTTGAAGTTTTGCATAACATCTTGTTTTTTCGACTTATCTATGGCCATTCTTTAAACTCCTTTCTTATTGAGATAATTATCCATACTTTTAAAAAAAAGTCAAGGGTAGACATTAGGTTACATATCAGTATAATGTATAATAAGAATAGAGTGAATGGCGAATAGGAGGTGTCATCATCCTTCTACCATTACAAAAAGGGATTTTATATGGTCCTATCGATTCAAGAAGGTTGGGTAAATCGCTGGGTATCAATTTAATGCCTATCGATTATAAACTTTGTTCTTTCAACTGTGTCTATTGTCACTATGGTCATACCGATATCTTGACGACTGATGCGAGGGACTATTTAAAAGATTTACCTTCCACAGAGAGGGTTCTGGTAGAAATAGAAAAAGCTATGAGATCTTCTGTTAAATTCGATTACATTACTTTCTCGGGCAATGGTGAGCCCACGCTTCATCCTGATTTCAGCGAGATAGTTGAAGGGATAACCGATTTGAGAAAGAAAAACTGCCCATATACGAAAATTGCCCTTCTCTCAAATTCATCGGGACTTCGTATGAAGGGTGTTAAAGAATCTTTGTCCTTGATCGATTTACCGATCTTTAAGCTCGATGCCGGCAATACAGAGATGTTTAAGAAGATAAATAGGCCAGCAAATGGCATTGACTTTGATGAGATTAATGAATCCCTTAGTCAGGTAGAAGGGATATACATACAAACCGTTTTGATGCGCGGTGATCCTTGTAATGCAGAAGATAAAGAATTGAGAACCTATTTCAAAAAGATAGCGATGATCAAACCGATTGAAGTGCAAATTTACTCATTGGATCGCCCAGTACCCAACAGCAAGATAACACGTATTCTCCCCAAGGAGCTGGAGAGCATTGCCCGCCTGGGTTCAAGAGAAACAGATATTGGATTTAGAGCATATTATCTGTAAGGATTGACAAAGCACGTAGTTTCATTATAATCGTTCCATATATCATAACTAAATCCATATTTATAAGATTTCTGGACGTGATATCTAATATTGCTTTGAAAGGGGGAAATAGATGAAGATTCTGGTCTTTGGCGGTTCAGGGAAGATCGGTTCTGCGGTTGCTTGGGATTTGTCCAAAGATCCCGAAATTGAAACGATAGGCATTGCCGGAAGACATATTGAAAGTCTTGAGCGGGCAAAAAAATGGATCGGCAGCAGTAAAATAATACCACATATTCTTGATATCAACAACAAAGAAGAAGCAAAGACATTGATGAAAAAATACGATGTCGGTGCCCTTGCGCTTCCTGATCGAAAGACGAGTTACAAGGTTGTCCAATGTGCAATTGAGGCAGGATTGCATATTGTTGACACGATTGAGGAATTCCATAGAACCCCAGATGCTTACGAAACCGAAGGACTGGAACTGCCTGATGGGATGAAACTTGCTGAATATGGCGAGTGGCTTCACAAACGGGCGGTGGAAAATAGCGTGACATTTGTTGATGGTATGGGTTTTGCCCCAGGTTTGAGTAATATTACTCTTGGTGACGGAATCAGGAAGTTGGATAAAGCAGAGCGAGCAGTTGCCCGAGTCGGTGGTATCCCTTCAAAAAGTGCCGCGGTAAAACATCCATTAAGGTACATGATCACTTGGGCATTTGAACATGTCTTGAGAGAATACATGATAAGACTGAACGTTATAAAAGATGGCAAAATTGCGGAAGTAAACGCCGCAACTGAACTTGAGAAATTTCGATTTAATCAATTTGGCAAAGATGAAGAATTGGAGTGTGCGATCACCCCAGGTATGCCGAGTTTTCTATTCACGCGCTCCCAGCTTAGGGAATTCGCAGAGAAGACTATACGTTGGCCAGGCCACTGGCAAGGAGTACACACGTTAAAAGAGTGCGGTATGCTCGATATTGAACCAGTTGATTTTGAAGGAACCAAGATTGTTCCGCGAAAATTCCTTCTGTCAATTATTGTTCCCCGTCTTGTTCCTAACGAGGGTGAAACTGATGTATGCGTTATGTACAATACACTCGAAGGTGAAAAGAATGGTAAGAAAGTGAGAATCGAGTACTTCATGTGGGATGAAGCTGATACAAATAACAATATGTCTTCAATGATGAGGGCAACTGGATTCCCATTGGCAATTACTGCGGCAATGATTGCAAAAGGTAAAATAACAGAAAAGGGTATTGTAGCGCCTGAAGATGCTATAAAAAATGAACTCTATATCGAATTTCTTGAGGAGTTGAAAAAAAGAAATATTAATATACTCGAAATTACAAAAGAACTATAGAACCTGTTTGCTCGGCGGTTAAATATTTATTTTGACTGGTTACATCTTTAAGCATTTCAGCAGATAGTCAAGTTCAATATTTACGAATGACCCTATTTTCAAAGCACCAAGTGTCGTATTTTTTAGTGTAAACGGAATTAAGTTAACAGAAAAGATATTCTTTGACACATTTGCAACTGTAAGACTAACACCATCAATGCCGACTGAACCTTTCGGAATTACATATTTTGTATTTTCCGTGCTGCGTTGGAAAAAATATTCATTTCCTTTTGTGCGTATGAGTTTGCCGATTTCATCAATATGTCCTAACATGAGGTGACCCCCTAGGCGGTCGCCAATTCTCAATGCCCGCTCAAGGTTTACATAGGTGCCAACCTGCCAATCAGAAAGTGTTGTTATCCTTTTGGTTTGTCTCATTGCTTCTACAGAAAAGCCTAGTTTGTCCACGTCCACAACTGTGAGACAGATACCTTGAATTGAGATGCTATCTCCCTTTTTGTTCTCAATGGTCGATTCCACAACTATTGTTTGCACTTTACCTTTCGTTATTTTTCTGATCTTTCCTTTTTCCTCAATTACTCCTGTAAACATGATAAAGTAAATCCTCCTCAATTTTTTCTGGTTTTATTTCATCAAGATTGACTTCTTTGGAAATTTCGTCCAGAATGCTGATACCTTTATTCACATTTTTTGGCGCCATAAAGATGTATAATTCATCATACAGCTTTTTACTGAAAAATTCTGAAAAAACAAGAATGCCACCTTCTACGAGGATTGAGCCGATGTTTAGTGATTTCAATCTTTCGACGATCGTTTCTATTGGATAGTATACACCCGACAAAAAAATGAATTCTGTTCCCTCTTTCTTAAGGTCTTCAATTTTCTGACGGTCATTATCTTGATCTGTTATGACAATCCTTCGACTATCTGGTCTCAAAAAATTCAAGGTGCGAGAGATCTTCAGATGTGGGTCAATAACCACTCTCGCAGGACTGCTTCGCCCAACTAGTCTATCAGTCAGGTAGGGGTTATCAGATATGAGAGTATTGATACCAACCAAGACCGCGCTGACTTTACTACGTAAGGCGTGAACCCGTCTCCTTGACGATTCTGAAGTGATATATTTCCCTTTATACCCAGACATACGACCATTTTTTGACAGGGCTATTTTCAAAATAATGTAAGGGATCTTTGTTGTAATATATTTCTTATACCATTGATTCAGTAGTTCAGCCTGTTCATTGAGTACATTCAATGTGACATCAATATTGTGCAGCTTCAAATAATTGATTCCTTTACCATTCACATTAGGATTCGGATCTATCATACTCGCTACCACTCTTTTTATTTTTGCATGGCATATTGCCTCCACACAGGGAGGTGTTTGACCGCTATAGCAACATGGTTCAAGGTTCGAGTACAAAGTGGCTCCCTGTGCTCTGCTTCCTGCCTCTGTGAGAGCACAGACTTCAGCATGTGCTTCACCAATTTTTCTATGAAAGCCTTGACCCACAATCTTATTATTCTTTACAACGATTGCACCGACAAGCGGATTAGTGCCGGTTTTGCCGAAACCTTTTCTGGCAAGCGAAATTGCTATCTGCATGTACATTTCATCGTTATCTCTTCTTATCTGCATGATTTTTGAAAGTATAATCGTTACATTTTATAAGTCAAGAGAATGTCCGCGAATGGTCAGTACTAACAGATCCGCGGCAGTCCTTCTGCCTCAAGCTGGAGCAATGGATGAACACCGCCGATTTTTGTTTTAAGCCAGACCCCTTTAGGTTTCTTTACAACTTCACCAACAATTGCAGCATTCTTACCTAATGCATGAGATTTTATGCATTTTAAGATTTCCCTCGCTGTTTTTCTGCCCACAATGAGTACAAATTTCCCTTCATTGGCAACGTACAGTGGGTCAATACCGAGTATATCGGACGCACCCCTTACTTCTTTTTTTATTGGAACCTTGTTTTCGTCAATGGTGATTCCAAATTGAGTGCCTTCTACTAACTCATTGAGTACTGTGACAATACCACCGCGTGTTGGATCTCGCATACAGCGAAGAGCTGATTTAAATTTGAGAAGTCTGTTGGTAATCAAATTGAGCGGTGCGACATCACTTTTAATGTTTGATTTCAGACGCAAGTCAAATCTTTCATTCATTATTGCTATGCCGTGATCTCCAATTGTGCCACTTAACAGAACCACATCACCAGTTTTCATTCTCTCTTTGCCGAGATGTACTTTGATGATGCCAATACCTGATGTGGTTATGAATATTTTATCGGCTTTGCCTTTTTCGACAACTTTTGTATCACCACAGACTACGGTGACTCTCGCTTGCTTTGCAGCCCGGGCAGCGGACTGGAGAATTTTTTCCAGTTCTTTGAATGTAAATCCCTCCTCGATAATCAATGAAAGAGATATAAATTTGGGGATGGCACCTTTCATCGCGAGATCATTTACAGTACCGCAAATTGCGAGTGTGCCAATATCGCCACCAGGAAAGAATATGGGATTTACGACATAAGAATCTGTTGTGAAAGCGATATTTCTGTTGTGCAAACTCAACTCTGCGGAATCTTCAAGTCGTTTTAGTGTCCGATCTTTGAAGTATTTGAGAATACTTGTTTTGATTAGGCGGCTAGTGAGTAGTCCCCCAGAACCGTGATCGAGGCGAATAATCGCTGAATCTCTCATGCTATCTTCTTTTCGAATGCGATATTCCGTTTTTGATTTCTGAACGTAGTATATGAAAAGGACAGTATTCTATACATTAATATTAGATATTTTTTCTTCGACATCAAGTAAAAGCGATTTCATAAGTGTCGCGCAAAAAACCTCGTGCATTGTGTTTTTCTTTAAACTTCCCTAATCCCCAATTCGGTTCCATGTTGAGTGTGAATGTACCCAAATCAAGATACTTAAAATTTTTACTTCGTCCCCACTTTATGATCTCATAAAAGAGAAGGTTAACTGGTCTGTAGATTTGAAATTTATTATTGTGGCTTATGTAGAATGCCAACAGGACTCTTGGGTTTGCAGAAAAGATTACTATCCCGCCGATCATCTTGTCTTTCAGAAAAGCACCGAATAAAATAATATCATCAGGAAACAGTTTCTTCAATCTCAGCAATTCTGATAATGTGTGTGTGGGCGATACATTGTGTCTCATACCAAGATTCTGTCTTAGTATTTTGTAGAAAGCATTGAAATCCTCCGAGATTTTTATCTTTACACCTTCTCTAATCGCTTTTTTTGTTGAGCGTCGCGCGTCAGCATCAAATGATAAAAGAGGTTCCGTATCACTAAACGGAATCACAGCAGTAATTTCTCTTTTTATGTAGCAGAAGCCGTTCTTCATCAAGGCGAAATCGATATACTGATTAGGACTATTATAATAGATGAGAGGTGGTTGGGTAAGCACTATTTTTTGATAACCCTGAGCCTTGAGAAATCTGATTAGGTGCTCGACAATGAAACAAGTTTCTTGTATACCAACACCCTCTTTCATCACAAATCCGCCATATGATGCTCCTTTATGGGAAATTATTGTTTTTCCTTCCTTAACCGCGGGGAAAACTGAGATGACACTATCTTTTTCTTTAATCATAAGATGATGGCTCTTAAAACGTCCTTGAGGGTGGTAGCTTAAGAATTTAAGGGTGTGGAATATCGTTCCATTGTTTGCATTACTTACGAACTCTTCCCATCTCCCAGCTTCTTTTTCTGTGAGAGCGTTTATTTCCATGCTATGTGTGAGTATAATTATAGAAATGGAAATGTCAACGCTTGAATTGTTATATTCTGTATCTTTTTGCTATTTTTTAATCTCTTTCTTCAGTTCTTCAAGCTCGGCTTTCAATTCTTTTAATTCTTCTTTTATTTGCTCAATATCCTCCTTAAGTTTCTCCGTGCTTTTTCCAAACATTACTTTTATATCCTCAATATCCGGTAACTCCATTCTAAAATCGAATACAGTAGCTGTTCTTTCGCCCAACTCAACTTTCTTAGTTATTATTTTTTGTGAACTGTAGATCTTTAGCTTTACCGTCTTCTTTGGCTTCGCTTTAATTAGATCTTTGAGTGTTGAAAAATCAATTACCTTATCTCCATCAAGTTCTAAAATGATATCACCGACTTTGATATCAGATTTATCAGCTGGTGAATCTTCGGAAACCTTCTTTACTAGAACTCCATATTCAAGATCTAAAGCGATCTTTATTTCTTCGCTCAGATCGCTGCCTGAAACGCCAAGGTAACCAATTGTTTGCTCTTCTGCGAACATAATGAGGGGAAGAGCGATCACGGCTAATATAAACGCTTTTTTCATGATAACCTCCTTCTATGCAACAAAGTTGGCTTAACCGCTAACTGATCAAAAAGTTAATTAAAAACATACTCTGCTATTTATTTGGACAGCGAAATGGTTAATTAGGTTTATTTGTCTATCATCGGTCATTTGACATTGGTTATTTGTCATTACCAAACCCCTTTTTGTATTTCGGTAATCTCGTATTCAACGTCATCTATTGTTATATGATCACCGCGGATTCTGCCAAGAAGGCTTTGTCCAACAGGTGCTTCATTGGAGATGATATTCTGTTGTAGATTGGTATCCCATCTGCCTAATACTGTATAGCATATTGAAGCCCCGTTTTGAAGATTCTTTAGTATTATTTTTGTCCCGATATTCACCTTATCCGTGTTGATTTTGGCGGGATCTATGATCTGTGCCTTCTGCAATTCAGATCCAATAATTCTTGCTTTTTCATACAATTGAGCCTGTTTTTCTCTGGCTGCTTTATATTCAAAATTTTCGCTGAGATCCCCGAATTCCCGGGCTCTGCTAATTTCCTTTTTGTTTTCTGGAATCTCGATTTCAGTAATTCTATTCAATTCCTCTTTTTTCCTATACAGAGCAGCCTCAGTCGCATAAATAATATCAACTTCCTCGGTGAACAGATGTGGAAAATGATATTTGATGATCCTTAGGAAGTCTTTTTTCTTATAGTCTTCTAATCCCATACTGCTCGTTATCGCCTCAAGAATGTGCTTGGCATCCACGTCTCTTGCTGTCTGCAATATACGATCAAAATTTTCGAGTGTTAGAATTTTATTTATCGTACCTTTAATACCTTTAATATAGTCCAGGCTGTCGAAGAACTTGGGGAGAAAACTGGGATTTAGGTATTCCTGAAGGTCGCCACTTTGAATTTTTTTAAGCATCCATTGAAATTGCTGCGGGTACTGTTTTGGAACAGAAAATGTTGTGTAATAAACATCTTTAAGTTTATGAGGTATGGATTTCAACTCCTCGGCAATTTCGTTCAGTAAATTGTGATTATTGACATCGAAAATGAGATTTTTAAAAATATCTCCCCACTGTGCAGGATTCTTGTCCTTGATGATTTGTAACAAACGTTTTTGATGCTCAAGGTTATTTGATTTCTTAATTATAACCTCTGGGCTTTCCATTTCTAGGATTGTGTCCAATGTGTAGGTGAATTCGGTTTTGACATCATCGCAAAGCATTAATATATCCAAGGCCAATGCCGGCATCTTTCGGTGAATTTTATTACCTGTTTTTATTAATTCTGGCAGAATTTTTTCGAAGATTGTCGGTGTTTTTTTAACATATTCTTCTGCGAGAAGGTACTTTTCTTTGTCAGAAGCTTTCTTGAATGAGGTAAGTTCCATCTCGATCTTATCGAAATCGGATGCGATGTAAGTGTATGTTTTTGTGGTTCTACCGGCGATTTTAATATGTTTGTCCTTTTCCAGTTTTTTTCTTATTTTCTCCCACGATTTAGCAATCTTCTGCCTTTCGACTATGCCATCCAAATAGCTCTTTATTTGTGATGCACTCAAAGGTTCTTGAAAACTGACCAATATCAATTTCACAATTTCACATAGATCATCTGATGCGATTCTTTTAAGCTCGTCAATATTATTATGCTTAATGTAAAGAAAATGTCCTTTGTTGATTGGTGTGAGCAGCCCTCGGGCCACATCAAGGGTGAGGAAGTGACGTTTCTTTTTTTCGAAGTCAATCACAATCTCATTTTTTGAAGGTATTGTATCGACAACCCTACCCATGCCATAACGTTCAAAAAAGAAACATTGATCTATATCATATTTTAGCAATTCTTCAAGTCTGCCAATGGATTTAAAAATCGGTTCTGCTCTGCTGATCCCTGAGATTTCAATGTATTCTTCCATGTGTTCACTTTCTTTGTGCAACAACCGATAAAGATTGATTATTTTTTTTCTAATTTCTGTGTCATATTGAGTGTAGTAAAGCATATTTTTATAGACTTCTAATGTTTTCTTGAATTCTTTATTTGTTTCGAGATGAGAGGCAAGCATTTCAAGGAGGTTTAAAGCGCGTTCTGACTCGTTGCACTTTTTTAGTTTCTTGGCTATTTCCAAAAAATTTTCCAGATCTGTTCTTTCATCCAACACCATTTCAGTCCAGAGATCGTCGAGTGTTCCGAAATCCCTTTTTGCTATTGCCTGTGACGCTTGTTGGATTATCCCCATAGCGTTAGTATATTCAAATATTCCATAAATGCAACACCCCCACAGTTTTCTTCTTGAAAGAGTGTGGGGGTGTTGCATCAAGTATCGCGATTACTTTTTGCTTGTTTTCTTCTCTCTTTTCACCAGCGCGTATATGACACCACCCAAACCAATGGTCGCGGTTACGTACACAATGATTCCACCCAATGCGAATGCAATTGGGAGAACTAATCCGAATATCTGGAAGATAAACCCCAAGATGAGAATGAACATTGCTGCTATCCAACCCACAGTAAATTTCCCGACCCGACTTTCTATTTTCCAGTTCAATCCGTTGATAATTTTTTCACCCATTATAAGCGAAAGGGCTGAAAATCCAAATAAGATACCCAGTGCAACAGCAAGTACAAATACTGGAATGATGAGTATGCCGATTACTGAAACAGCAAATATGATAATCAAGGGGACATATAGAATTTGGATTCCAATTCCGAAACCAACCGAAGCCCATATATTCAATTGTATTTTTTCGTTAGTCTTATCGATTGCGCGCGGGAATATGAGGAGGATCAGAAGATTTACAATATATATAACGAATAATACTGATATGCCGATGAATCCGCCAATCGAGCCACCGCTCGGTAATTTCCTGGTCCATTGGAATGCCCTACCTATTCTACCGATTCTCGGCAGAAGTTTCTCAAGCGCTTCAATTTCAATTGATTCTATTTGACCATGGACTATTGCATTTTTATCACGATCCACAGTACCACCAACCATGTTGATATCGCCTTCGACCACCGAACCAGAGTCAAGCATGACTGTTCCGCCGATTACAGCAAGGTCTCCCTCGATAGTTCCTTTATTTGAGATGTTTCCACCGAAAACGGCAGCATCGCCAGTGATTGTTCCAAATATGTCAAGATTCCCGCCGAACACCGCGACATCGCCATCGATTTTACCACCGACATCAACAGTACCACCCATAACCGCAAGATCTCCTTCAATTACGCCGTTAATTTCGGCATTTCCACCAGTCACAGTAACATCTTCATCAATTGTATCTTCTTCAGACACATGGTAATCACCACTTACTTTATTGCCAACCGGTATGAACTTAATATTGAGATTCTCAAAGCTATGTGCATAGGCAAAATTCGGTGAAGGACAGTATTTCATAAATGATGGTTTTTGATTATTCGTTTTTGTCATGTTTGCGTCGTTCATCAGTTTATTCTTTTCTGCTCTCACAATAGTCGTTGGCGGTACCTCAGCATCCATGATCTCTTCGTTAGTATACCGAGGTGCGGTTACAACTTTCTCCGGCATTAAACCGCTCCATGCATCATCCTCATATTCATAACGTGGTGCAGTGACCACGATTTCGGGCATTTGCCCCACGTATTCGGTTGTTTGTTCGACAGCCGTACTGCCTGCGAACTGCGTAATGATGAAAAATATTGCTATTAAGCCTTGCATTGTTGCCTCCCTTCTTACCCTCTCAAAAGATCCCATCTTTTTGAAGGGGATCCGGTATTACCTTCGATTTTCCTGATAGGGTGAAGAATTTTGCTAAAGAAATAAATAAAAACAATACTAAAGATTAATCCTATCACAGGATAGGTGGGGTTAAAGAAACTTTTTGCCAGAGGAGTGAGGATTTGGCCAAAAGATACTGCAATAACGTGTATTTTATCAAAAAGTCGTACAAGCATAGGGGTAGATGTGAGGAGATTGGTTATCATTCCCCTCGTCCATGGAGAAAAAACCAAAAACAGAATTGAAGCTAACCACGAGCCCGCAAAGACGACGGTTACCTTTTTCCAGGCTAATGATTTTTTGAGGTTCAGTTCTCTCAGAACGCGGTCGTTGAAGTCATGTCGTGGATAGAATTCAATGAGTTCGCCAAGCCCCTGTTCAATCTGGGTTAATTCCTGATATAGTTTGCGACAGTTGTCACAACCAGACAGATGGAGCCGCAGGGCTCTTTCTTCTTCCTCATTTGTCTCGTGATCTAAGGACTTTTGGATTAATCTTTCGATTTCTTTGTGCTTCATCATTAAGTAATACGAAGAATTCTGAGGAAGGTTTCACATTTTCGGAGTTTCATGAATGATTCCTCTTAATTTTTTCCGTGCCCTGTGCAACTTGATCTTGATAGTTGAGACCGGTATCTTCAAGATTTCGCTTATTTCTTTGTAAGAACATTCTTCCTTATGGAAAAGTACAATCAATTCACGCTCTAAGGGAGGTAGTTTGGCAAGTGCCTCTTCGATTCTTTCCATCTTCTTTTTCTTTTCATATTCTTCGACAAAATCCTCTTTTGCGGCGTGTCTTTCATCGTAATACTCATACTGCTGTTTATTTTTTCTTATAAAATCGATCGTAACATTATGGGCGATGGTGAATAGCCACGTCGAAAACGATCTTGTACGGTCAAAAGATGATAATGATTTAAAACATCTAATAAATGTGTCAAAAGTGATATCTTCAGCATCATGGTAATTTCTGATCATTCGATATACATAGCTAAATATTCTGCTTTTGTAAAGATTCAATATTTTTCTGCAAGCATCCTCGTTGTCAGCAAGTGCTTCTTCAATTAACTCTTTTATGTTAGCTGTATGATTTTCCATTTGAAAAAATCGTGTTTTCTAAGTTCAATTAAAATTTGCTACTCTTGGGATTTTTGCACTGAGTTTTCTATCTCTTCTATTCTTTGTCGCAACCGTTCCTGTTCTTTCATGAGGAAATGAAGTGCATCAGAAATTGGGTCAGGAATTTTGCCATGTTCCAACTTAGCGATTTCTTTCATAGAAAAACCAAGACCGATACGTCCTGGTACACCGATTACCGTAGCACCGGCTGGTACATCCTTCACTACTACCGAGCCGGCTGCGATGCGTGCGCCGTTTCCGATCACTATCGGCCCCAGAACTATTGAGCCAGCACCTATTTCTACACCATTCCCGATTGTTGGATGTCTCTTTCTTTTTTCAGCACTTGTTCCGCCAAGCGTTACGCCTTGGTACATTAGAACATCGTCTCCAATTTCAGTTGTTTCGCCAATAACTACATTCGCTCCATGATCAATAAAGAATCTTCTGCCAATCGTTGCACCAGGATGAATTTCAATATTTGTGAGTATACGATTTATATGAGAAACTATGCGGGCGATCAATCTGAAGCCATTCTGCCAGAATAAATGGGCAATGCGGTGGAGCCAAATTGCGTGAAGACCCGGATAGCAGAAAACAACTTCAAGAAAGCTGCGTGCTGCTGGATCTTCTGCAAAAACAGTTTTTATATCTTCTTCAATTCTTTGGAACATAAGTTATTTACTATAATTGACTTTGAAAAAATGTCAATTTATTTTTCGTTGAATAATTCAGTACTCAAATACCGTTCCCCAGTATCGGGAAAGATGACGACAATCATTCTACTGTTGTTTTCTTTCCTTCGAGCAATCTGCAATGCTGCCCATGCTGCTGCTCCCGAGGAAATACCACACAATATGCCTTCTTCTTTTATTAACCTTCTTGCTGTAATCAATGCATCTTCATTCCTAACCTTGATGATTTCATCTACTATGTCGCGATTGAATATTTCGGGAACGAATCCAGCGCCAATGCCTTGAATTTTATGAGATCCAGCCTTACCACCAGATAGAACTGGCGAATCATATGGTTCAACCGCAATAGCGCAAAGATTTTTTTTCCTTTTCTTTAATATCTCTGATACTCCGGTGATTGTGCCTCCGGTGCCTACTCCCGCAACAAGTAAATCAATGCGACCATCAGTGTCTTGCCAGATTTCTTCAGCGGTTGTTATTCTATGTATCTCTGGGTTGGCTATATTTTTAAACTGTTGGGGCATGAATGCGTTCGGTATGCTGGTAACTAAGTCCTCAGCTTTCCTAATTGCCCCGGGCATACCTTCGGCACCAGGTGTTAACACAATCTGGACGCCAAAAGCAATAAGGAGTTTTCTTCTTTCGATACTCATTGTGTCGGGCATGGTGATAATAAGTTTGTATCCCCGAGCGGCGCAAACGAACGCAAGCGCAATGCCTGTGTTGCCTGAAGTTGGTTCAACAATAGTTGTATTTTTATCAATCAGTCCATTCTGCTCGGCATCTTTTATCATCGCCAAACCAATACGATCTTTGATGCTCGATAACGGATTAAGAAACTCAAGTTTAGCGATTATATCTGTCTGAAGACCCTTGGTGATATTGTTGAGTCTTACCAAGGGTGTTCTACCAATCAATTCAGTAATATTTTTAGCAATCTTTGCCATCGCGGCTCCCGCTATATTTTTCTGAAAGTGGCCAAAGATAAAACGATCCTGTAATTACTATTGCGGTATTATTCTTAAATCTGTTCTTTGCATAGTTGATTGCTGTTTGCATAGAAGGAGAGATGACAAGTCTGTTCTGATATTTTTTTGCCTGCTGATAAATTTCAAGTGGGTCTCTCGCCCGAGGGTTGTCGGTTTGTACGAGTAGGACTTCTTTTGCTCTTGGGAATATATATTTTAGGCAGTATTGTATATCCTTGTTTCTGTTACTCCCAAATATTATGGTGAAATTCCTGATCTTCAATCGATCCAAATTTCTGTAAAGGGCTTCAAATGAATCCTGATTATGTGCACCGTCAAAGATCATCAGAGGGTTCTTCGAGATGATGTCAAATCTGCCGCGCAATCGTATATTTCTTATACCTTTTCTTACTGCCCGGGTCGAAATAGTATAGCCTAATTTTCTTAATTCGCTCAATACCGAGAGGGCGATCAGCAGATTTTCTAAATGGTGCTGTCCAGTCAGCGGTAAAAATGCACTGAATCTGCCCATATCTCCACATATGTTTACATGGGTGCCTCTTTTTGATAATTCCAGTATTTTGATTTTGTGTTGATCTTCAGCAAAAACGATAGACGCATTCTTCGCGCGTGCGGCTCTACTTATAACCCTTTGGGCAGTAGACCTCTGGTGTTTCGTTATAAGTTTAACATCGGGTTTTATAATACCTGCCTTTTCTGCTGCTATCTGCGATAGTTTATTGCCTAGCAAGTCTGTATGATCATAGCCAATCCTTGTTATTACTGACAGGATCGGGTTCGTAATACTCGTTGTATCAAGCCTTCCACCAAGGCCTGTTTCGAGAATGGAAAAATCCGTTTTTTTACGAATGAAGTGCAAGAAAGCGACTGTGGTCAGTACTTCGAAAAATGTTCTTGCTCTATTTTTCCCTTTAATATAGGGTTTAATTTGTCCTAAGCATCTTGCGAGATCGCGGTTAGAAATTTCATTATTGTTAATCTTTATTCGTTCATTTATTCTCGATAGATGGGGTGAAGTGAATAATCCTACCCGGTAACCGCAGGACCTTAGACATGAGCTAATAATTGCTGCGGTAGAACCTTTTCCTTTTGTGCCAGCTATGTTTATTACATTTCTCAGTTTTTCCTGTGGCGAGCTAAAATTTTGCAGGAATTTTCTATAGTTATTGAGATTATAATTGTAGCCAGGTATTTTCTCGTAATTGATTAGGGAATTTAGGAATTTTTCAGGATTCACATCACCCCAACGGCTTCAGCTTCATGGCAATATCTATTGCCGTTGACGAATGTGTGAGTGCTCCTATTGAAATGAAATCAATACCAGTATCAGAGAGTTCTTCGACTTTATCGAGGTTTATGCCGCCACTGACTTCGATTTCGACGTCTTTGTTTAATTGATGTGCAGTGGCAACTGCTTTTCTTATCTGATTGATATTCATATTATCGAGCATAACCCTATTCACTTTGAGTGAAAGCGCTTCCTTCAACTCCTCAATTGTTTTTACCTCAACTTCTACAAATCTCTTTTTTCTGCGTTTTCTTATTTCCGTAATTGCCTTTGTAATGCTTCCTGCGATTTCAATATGATTATCCTTGATAAGAACCATGTCAAAGAGGCCAAAACGGTGATTAAAACCTCCTCCAGTAAGCACTGCGTATTTTTCAATTATTCTTAATCCGGGCATAGTTTTTCTCGTATCCAGGATTTTGACTTTGCCCTTGGACGCCTCGACAAAGCTTCTGGTTAATGTTGCAATGCCGCTGAGGTGTTGCAAAAAATTGAGGGCAGTTCGTTCTGCTTTTAAACATGCTGCGGCGGATCCTATGACTGTCGCAATGGTCATACCTGGTGAGAAAAAATCGCCATCTTTCATCTTTATTTGAAAATTTATTCTTTCATCAACTTCTGTAAATACCATCTGTGCAATTTCTATTCCACACAAAACACCATCGGATTTCGGGAATATTATTCCAAGTGTTTGTTCATCCTGCTTGACAATTGTATCCGTGGTGATATCACCACGCCCAATATCTTCTCTTAACGCAGTCTTAATTATTTTTAGAAATTGCTTTTTTTGTTTATTTTCTTGAATATTTTTTCTTTTGATGTATCCTCCCTTCAGCTATTTCTAATTTGCGTTTGATCGCTTTGATTCTATCACGGATTTCCGCAGCACGTTCAAATTCCAATAGTGTAACTGCATCTGCCATCTCTTTTTGGAGGTTTCCTAATTCATCAATGTTTATCTCTTCCTTTGTGCCTTTTGCAATACGATCTGCAACTGCAGTGGATCGCATTATTTCCTCCGGGCTTTTGACAATGCTGCGCGGTGTTATATTGTGCTTTTTGTTATATTCGAGCTGTTTTGTTCGTCTTCGTTCCATTTCTTTAAGAGCTCTTGCCATTGAATCAGTGATTTCATCTGCATACATTATGACTTCACTCCGGACATTGCGTGCAGCTCGACCCGCGGTTTGAATAAGCGATTTCTCACTTCTCAAAAAACCTTCTCTATCGGCGTCGAGGATGGCAACAAGTGCTACTTCAGGCAGGTCAAGACCTTCTCTAAGTAGGTTGATTCCTACTAGTACATCAAATTCACCGAGCCGTAGACCTCTCAGAATTTCGACCCTTTGGATTGCATTTATTTCAGAGTGCATATATCTGACACGTATGCCGATTTCATTCAAATATTGGGCAAGATCCTCAGCCATTCTTTTAGTTAAAGTTGTCACCAGTATCCTTTCTTTATCGTTGACCCGTTTTTGAATTTCATCTATTAAGTCATCGACTTGATTTTTGGCTGGTTTAACAGTGACCTTTGGGTCAACTATCCCGGTGGGACGCACTATCTGCTCAACAACACGATGCTTTGATTTTTCAATCTCCCATTGTCCAGGTGTAGCTGAAATACAAACCACATGGTTCATCAAAGACAGAAATTCATCGAATCTTAGGGGTCTATTTTCCAGTGCCGAAGGTAGCCTGAAGCCATGTTCAACAAGTGTCAGCTTGCGCGAATGATCACCTTCATACATCGCGTTAAGTTGCGGTATGGTTACGTGTGATTCATCCATGATTATAAGATAATCATCTGGAAAGTAATCGATTAAGCAGAAAGGCCTTTGTCCTGGTTTTCGTCCAGAAAGGTGCATTGAGTAGTTTTCAATCCCTGAACAATAACCTAATTCTTGAAGCATCTCAATATCGAATTTGGTTCTCTGTGATAATCTTTGTGCTTCAAGAAGCTTGCCTTGCGCCTGGAATTGTGCAGTCCTTTCCTTCAGTTCTTTTTTAATATTTTTTATTGCTTCTTCTATTCTTGGTTGAGTTGTGATGAAATGCTTTGCTGGAAAGATAATGACGTTATCCATTTTTCTCTGTAGGTGCCCGGTTGTGGGTTCAAAGATCTGGATTTTTTCAACAATGTCGTCCAATAATTCTACTCTTATACCGTACTTTTCATCAGCAGGATGAATATCAACTATATCCCCACGGACCCTGAATGTACCTCTTGTGAATTCGATATCATTCCTCGTATACCGAATCGATACCAATGCGTTGAGCAATGAATCTCGGTCTTTCTTTTTTCCCTTTTCTAAGTAGACTACAAGTTCCTTTACTTCATCTGGTGAACCGATGTTGTAAATACATGATACAGATGCAACGATAATTACATCACTTCGCGTAAGAAGGGCAGAGGTCGCTCTGAGCCTGAGTCTTTCGATTTCTTCATTTAGTGAAGCATCTTTTTCAATGTATAAATCAGTTTCTGGAATATATGCTTCAGGCTGATAGTAATCGTAGTAGGAGATAAAATACTCTACTGCGTTTTCGGGAAAAAACTGTTTGAATTCGCCGAACAGCTGTGCGGCCAATGTCTTATTGTGAGATATGATAAGCGTTGGCTTTTGAATATTTCTTATGACATTTGCAAGTGTGAACGTTTTGCCGGAGCCGGTGACACCTAAGAGTGTTTGAAAACTCCCACCGCTCTTTATACCTTGGGTTAAATCTCTAATTGCCTCAGGTTGATCGCCTCGAGGAGTGAACGTGGAGTGAAGATTAAATTTCACGCTTTAGGATTCGATAAGACCAAGGTTGAACAGACAACTTCAATTTTTGCGAATAGGCAGTGGCTTTTTCACCACTTATAAGATCAAGATAAAGCCCATCCCAGGCAGGCAGCTCCACGAAACTTTGTTTATCACCGTTGTTCAATACAACGATCAGACCACCGCGATCATATGCATACACTTTAGTAATGTCATTTACATAGAGTGTATAAAAATTAGTACTGGTGATTTGGGGATTTGCCTTGCGGATTTCGATCAGCCTTTTTATACGCTCCAAGAGACTGCGATCTTGCTTTTCGGCATCCCATTTGAAACTGCCGAGATTTAAAGCAGCACAGTCTGACATGCCGATTTCATCCCCATAAAGAATAACTGGTGACCCGATACAGGTAAACAGGAATGCATATATGTTGGGTATGATATTTGGTTTGCCAAAACATTTGATTCTCGTGCTATAGTTCGAGATATTAATGAGATTTGCACTATTCGTCTGTGGTGTTTCAAAAAAGAGCATTTTCTGTATTCCTCGGTCAAAAACACTCGTTGCAATACTGTTTTTGATGAAATACCTTATAATCATATCAGTAAGAGAGCTGTTGGATACAGCGTCGAACCCGTTGCCTGTCAGAAGGCGCATATCACTTCCGAGTAAAAGGAGATCTGGGTATCTCGTCTTGAGATGCGTACGTAGTGTTTTGACAAAAATAGGATCAATTTTAGTATCTGCACCAATAAAGAAACCGTCAAAACCGAAGTGCTTCCAATACTCCAAATATCCTATGAGATAATTTTTAACTTGGGGATTAACAAGATTAAGTTTAGGAAATCGGTAGTCCGAGCGCCAGCACTCGTAGTTGGGTGGTGACCTTTTTATTGAGGTTGATTTAAGAATATACCAATTTGCATATTTTGAATTTTCACCTTTATTCTCAATATCTTTAAATGTTGAAAAATCGACTCCAGTATGGGTAAATATGACACTAAGGACGATTTTTTTATTTCTCTTATGTATTTCGTTGATGAGATTTTTTAGATCTACGGTATCACCAAATGATGCATCCACTATAGCATAGTCCTTCGTATTGAGTTTATGATTGGAAGAAGCAGAAAAAATTGGCTGCAAGAGTATTATATCCGGATTAAGTGAATCAATATAGGCCGTTTTTCTTAATATTCCTTTGAAATCGCCTCCGTAAGGGAGCCAATTTTTTGGTGCTGTACCCCAAACGGCCTTTTCTTTTGGGTCATTGGATCTGTCGCCATTATAAAAACCATCAATGAAGATCGAATAATAGACTTTTGCCGCTGCCCAGTTGGGTATAATAAACAGCGGAACATCAGCCTTAAACGGATTGGTTGTTAAGAATTGCGAGGAATCAGTGGGATCCTGCAGTAGAAAATTGTAAGTAGTCATTGTGTCAAAAGTATCTAGTTTTGCCACGAAATAATCAAAATCAGCATCTTGGAATCCACGCTCCATTTTTGTACGTTTGCCATTAACAGTGACATACACGTTATTGATAATACCCTTTTTTATTCTTAATTTGATCTCCCCAATAGATGGATTTACATAGAATAGACTGTGTGAATCATGATATACACCTGTCGGATCAATCGCATTAATACTATGAGGCGCAAACAATAGAAAAATTGTTATATACACGAACCTCTTCATACGAAATTTTACATACTTTAATTATCTTGTCAATATTTGAATATGCAGATGTTGTAGACTTAAGTATTTTTTTATTCATAAATGTATATACCGCTCTCGCAAGAATCGTGGCGCCTTGACATTTTGGTTTTTTTTTGTATAATTAGATGAGATGGAGGACAAAGCGTTAAAGACTGACGTTATGTCCGATGTTTTTCCTACGCCTGAGGAAATTGTTGGCAAACTCGATAAGTACGTCATTGGACAATCCGAGGCAAAGAAAGCAGTTGCTATAGCACTAAGAAATCGATGGCGTAGGCAACGTGTGGTCGGTAAAATAAAGGAAGAAATTTACCCTAATAACATTATTCTTATTGGTCCCACGGGTGTTGGTAAGACTGAGATCGCCCGCAGATTAGCAGGTATTGCTCGAGCACCATTTATTAAAGTCGAGGCATCTCGTTTTACTGAAGTCGGATACGTCGGAAGAGATGTTGAATCAATGGTTCGGGATCTCGTAGAGATTTCTGTCAATATGGTTCGTCAGGAGAAAAGCAAATTAGTAGAGGAGAAGGCTAAGCAGTTTGCAGAGGAACGAATTTTGGATATTCTTCTGCCACTTCCTGGAGTACGTAAACAGATTAATACAGGAAGTGGGATTGAATCTTCGACAGTTGAATCCACTCGGGAAAAGATGAGGTCTCTCTTACACGCGGGAAAATTCGATGATCGAGTTATAGAACTTGAAATTGCTACACAGAGAATGCCGTTCGTGGAAATCTTTAGCCAGGCTGGTATAGAAGATTTAAGTGGTGCTCTTGAAGAGGCTTTTGGAAGTCGTTTTGCAAAGAAAAAAAAGAAGAGGAAGATGCCAATTAAAGAAGCACAACGTTATCTTCAAAATGAAGAAGCTGATAAATTGATTGATATGGATGAGGTAATAAACGAAGCAAGGAGGCGTGCAGAGAATTCAGGGATAATTTTCATCGACGAGATTGATAAAATTGCTGGCAGTGGTGCCACTCATGGACCTGATGTGTCGCGTGAGGGTGTTCAACGTGATCTCCTCCCAGTAATTGAAGGTTCGAGTGTGACTACAAAATACGGAATGGTAAAAACTGATCATGTTTTATTCATTGCTGCTGGCGCATTCCACAATAAGAAACCTTCAGATTTGATTCCTGAATTACAGGGGCGGTTTCCAATAAGAGTTGAGCTTTCTGCGTTAACAAAGGATGATTTCCAGAGAATTCTTGTTGAACCGGAGAATTCTTTGATTAAGCAGTACAGCATGCTTATGGCTACTGAGGGAATATCGCTTGATTTTTCTGATGAAGCGATTGAAGCGATTGCAGCAATTGCTTCGAAAGTTAATGAATCAACCGAGAATATTGGTGCTCGAAGGCTCCATACTGTGATGACGAAACTTCTTGAAGAGATTCTCTATGTGGCACCTAATGTGGGTGAAAAAGAAATAAATATCACAGATGAATATGTGAACAGCAAATTGAAACATATTGTAAGCGATGTTGATATGTCGAGATATATCTTATGAGAAGGCAGAAGATGGCAATAAGAGAAAATTCCAAATTTCAAATGCCAAATATCAAACAAATGAAAAAACAAGAGGGCATGAGCTGGAATCTTCTGCGATCATTGCACCACATCATGAAATGAAATTTAAAAAATTTATACTTGTTTTAACACAGAGCACTGATCAAGGAATTGTAAGTGAAGTTGTTCAACTATGCAAGAAACTCAAGAGTAAACTATTTGTTCTTTTTATCATTGAGATACATAAAATATCTCGTTTAGCAAGGCTCACTCATCAGAATATTGACACAATTAAGAAAAAGGTAGAGGAAGAAGGATGGCAGCTTCTCTATTTGGTCGAAGATGAGGCCGTGAATAGCGGCGTATGGACTTCGCTTCATCTTGAATATGGCAGTATGACGAACGTTTTGAAAAAATATGTTAATGCTTATGATATTAATGTTATTTTAATCAAAAAGAAGGATGAGACAAAGAAAGTGTTCGTCTCAGCCCAAATTCCTGTAATAGGATTGTGAAAATTTATGATTTCAAATTTCATGTTGCAAACTGACCTGGGAATAAGGATGACTGAAAAATCTGAAATCTTCAATTCACAATCTGCGATGTTATAAGGAGGTGTAATGGTTTTAAAAATATCCAAGTTCCTTAAGCCTGAGGCAATCATCATGGAGATGAAGGCTAAAGAGAAGATTGATGCAATTAAGGAACTCGTTGATTGTATGGTTGTTAGCAAATTAGTCGCTGATGGTGACGAGTTCCTCAAGGCATTGGCCAAACGGGAGAATTTAGAATCTACAGGTATTGGCAATGGCATTGCCATTCCACATGCGCGGACAAATGCTGTGAAGGATCTTGTGCTGGCATTTGCGCGCTCCAACCAAGGGGTAGATTTTTCGGCAATAGATGGTAAGTCATCGCACCTTATTTTTCTTATTGCCTCTCCAGAAAACAAGAAATCCGAGTACATTATGGCTTTGGCTAAACTCTCAAGGCTTTTGAGAAAACAACTGGTGCGTGAACAATTGAAGAATGCAAATGATCCAAAGGAAATTTTGAATATTATACGGGAAAACGAAGAGTGATGAGAATTGGGCCTTTATTCTTAATCTGCATGCTATTGTTTGCTCCTATCTCCCTATGCGCTGACAAGATTCTTATTCCAATGGATTTAGTTCAAACTGATCACTTGAAAGCATACGGTGTTGCCTACCGAGCCCTTACTATGGGCATGACTCTCGAGTGGCTTTTGAATTATCGTGGTGGGTCTTTTATGATGGACTACACAACGGCTGTCGAGAAAGATTGTGCGATGAACGGTGTGCTGTGGGAAGTAATAGCGCCGGGTGAAATTTTAGAAATTTACCGTACAATTGAAGATAGCAATATGGAAACCATCCTGCTTGAGAAGGCGCCGAAGATTGCTGTCTATATTCCGGATAATTTTGAACCCTGGGACGATGCTGTTACGCTTGCATTAGAGTATGCGGGAATTCCTTATGATCAGATATGGGATGATGATGTCCTTGCTGGAAAACTGATGCAGTACGATTGGCTTCACCTTCATCATGAAGATTTTACAGGTCAGTATGGAAAATTTTACGGCAGCTACAGGAATACAGATTGGTATAAAGAAGAGGTGAGGGTAAATGAGGAAATGGCTAAGAAAATGGGATTTAGCAAAGTGTCGAAAATGAAATTGGCTGTGGCTCTGTTAATAAAAGACTACATAGAAAAAGGTGGGTTTGTATTCTCGATGTGTTCTGCCTGTGATACATACGACATTGGACTTGCGGCACATGATACGGATATATGTCACAATTTTTTTGATGGTGACCCTTGTGATCCGCTCGCCAGTAAAAAATTGGATTTTTCTCAATGTTTGGCATTCGAAAATTTCAAACTGGTGATGAACCCACTCGTATATGAACATTCTAATATTGATGTGACGCAGGAGGCGTATGTGCGCGGTCCAAAGACGTATATTTCACTTTTCGATTTTTCTGCAAAATTTGATCCGGTTCCTTGTATGCTTGTTCAGAATCATACTGCATTAATCAAGGAATTCTTGGGTCAATGTTCAGGTTTCAGGAGGAATACGATTAAAACTTCGGTTTTAATCTTGGCAGAAGTTAATGGGACCGAAGAGGTAAAATATTTGCACGGCAATTACGGGAAGGGTACCTTCACCTATCTTGCAGGACACGATCCTGAAGATTATCAACATTTTGTAAATGATCCTCCGACAGAATTGAAATATCATAAAACTTCTCCAGGGTATAGACTCATTCTCAATAATGTTCTTTTCCCTGCGGCAAGGAAGAAGGAGCAGAAAACATAACTGCTGCAAAATTCTTAATTCATATAGCTGAATTGGAAGGGGAGACTTGTTATGAATACAGCAACATAGATGGCACCGAACTTAAATTGAAGGTCGATGCAGTTAAAAAAATCAGCAATATCGGTGCAAAAGTAGTAATAAATAGATCCTCAATTGGATTAAGAGCAGATTTTCATGTTCACTTTACTGCCCATTTAATATGTAGTAGATGCTTGAATACATTTTCAAAGGAATTCGACACAAATCTATACCTCAATTATGTTGAAGGTAAGGACCCGTACGTAAACATCGAGAGAGTGCACTTGAAAACAGACGACATCGACAAGATATATTATATGGGTTCACAAATTGATTTGAGTATCGGGATTCGCGAGGCGATTCTGCTTTCAGTTCCCATATCGCCTTTATGTAGCGATCAATGTCGTGGTCTTTGCCCCGTATGTGGCAGGAACAAAAATGAGGGGGAGTGCACGTGTGAGGTTGAAGGAGTAAAGCTTTTCGTTCCATCCGATTCTAAAAAAAGCGAGAAAAGAAAGAAAAGAAAATTGAAATGATCATTTTATTAATTATTTCGATATTATCGATAGATAGTATTCTCGATGAACCAGAGCTTAATTTCGCACAGTATGGGATTTGTGTTTTGAATCTGAATAATGATAAGATAATTTATGCACGTAATAGTCAGAGTGTTCTCGTGCCTGCTTCTAATATGAAGATTATATCGACTGGCACGGGTTTAGTCTTTCTTGGTCCTGAATTCCGTTACAAAACGTGGCTTGGAATAAGCGGTCAAATAAGAAAGAATAAACTTCAGGGAGACGTGATCATTACGGGGCAAGGAGATCCCACGTTCAGTCTTGAGAATCTTGAACAGTTTGTTTCAACCATTAAAAGAAAAGGAATAAAAGAGATTGCAGGAAACATCATTTTAGATGATAGCTACTTTACTGAATTGAGTCTATACGGTAATGATTTTAGATATGAAAGACTTCCTGTAGGCTGGGCGTGGCATTACCTTGATGCACGTTATGCTCCCGAAATTTCAGCACTTTCTATAAACAGAAACTGTGTTAATGTAAGGATGGAGGCGACTGAGCTTGGTGATTATGCTGATGTTACGATAGAACCACAGACAGACTACGTAAAATTGATAAGCAGCATGATTACAAAAAGTGGTGATGATAGTATCATAATTTTGCGCAGACCAGAGGTGAACGTAATCTACGTTGGCGGCGGCATTGGTCAAGGACGTACGAAGAATATTGAGGTAGCAGTAATAGATCCGGCAATGTTCATGGGGCAATATTTCAAAGAAAGATTACTTTCTGAAAATATTAGGGTCAGTGGTGAGGTTCTAAAATTGACTGATTCATTGTCCTATATGGCTGACATTCAGAATAGTAGCATTGCTATTGATTCTGTCGTATCCCTTTCGTTGATTGAAATTCTCAAGGAGACAAATGTTGAAAGCGTGAATTTGTTCTCTGAAATACTTATAAAGACACTTGGTGCCACCTATTATGGAGAAGGAAGTTTCCGGGCAGGGCTTGTAATGTTAAAAAGATTCCTTGGTCTGTGTGGTGCTGATACGAATTTAGTTTCTTTATGGGATGGTTCGGGTTTGTCAAAGTACAACTTAATATCTCCGTATTACATAGTACTGGCTTTACGCTACATGTATCTCTCTAAGTTTTCGTCAGAATTCGTTGAGCTTCTGCCGACAATTGGCGAGGGGACACTTGAAAAAAGATTTCAGAATTTTGAAGGTTGTGTACGTGCCAAAACAGGTACTCTAAATTCAGTTTCTTGTCTTTCGGGATATTTGTGTGCAGGCGAGGCTGATTATTGTTTCTCGATGATGTTCAATAACTTCATGTGCAAAAGAAAGCGAATCGAAGAAATACAGGAAGACATAATACAAGCATTGGAGAATTATTTGAAAAGGTAGAATTAATATCAAATGACAAAAAGAACCGATCGAGTTGCTGCGTATTTTGGTTTTAACCATTTAATCAACACATGATTAAAAGAAGATATGATTTCAGGAGTGGTCGACTCATACCCAGGAAAAAATATGGTATGCCATTTCGTCTTGTTGGTATCGGGATTATTGTCATGATAGTTGCGCTTGCCGTATCTCTATACATGATATTGGGAAAAGAAACAGTAATCGACATTATAGGTAAATTAGTAAAAGATATGGCACATTGATATGAATATCATATTTAAATCATGTCTTCTGTTCATGTTTGGTCATCAGTTATTTTCATTTGGTCCCTTTAATAGTAAGTCATATTTGACAGCAACCGCATCGCCCACTAATTCAATTACAATTAATTGGAATACAGAAATCCCAGAATCGACCATCGTTGCCTACGGCTTGACTACATCACTGTCTGATACTATGAGATTATCAGGTATGCGGAACTATCATCATGTGACGCTTACGGATTTGACACCAGCAATTGATTATTACTACCGTGTATTTCCTGATGGTGATCTAAAGACATTCACAACATTTCCTGTGTACACTGATTCCTTTAGATTCATTGCTTTTGGCGATACAAGAAGTGATTCTGTGGCGCATCAAGCAGTTATTAATGAAATGCTGGATAATGATTTTGATTTCTTAATGCATTCTGGTGATTTCATTGCTGACGGAAACAGTACAAACGATTGGCGAACCTTCTTTAATATTGAAGATACAGTGATTCAGAATAAACAGTTTTTTCCAACGATTGGCAATCATGAATCTCCCTACTGGCCCTATGATACACTCTTTGCTTTGCCTGATTCCGAAGATTATTACTCAGTCAGATACGCCAATGCCTTTTTTGTGAATCTTAATACACAGATGTGGATGTGGGGTGACCAAAGAACTTGGCTTGAGGACGAACTTTATGTAGCTTATAATGATACAAGCATAGATTGGATTTTTGTCAACCTTCATCGTCCACCATATTCTTCAGGAAATCATGGGAGCCAATTAGACGTAAGATCGGCATGGTGTTCCTTATTTGAGGCATACGGCGTTGATGTTGTTTTTGCTGGACACGATCATGACTATGAGAGGACAATACCTGTTAATGAAGTGGTTTATATCGTTACTGGCGGCGGTGGTGCTCCTCTCTATGATGTTGGTTTCAGTTGGTTTACTGCATATGCAGAGAAAACACACCATTTTTGCTTGGCAGAAATTGTCGATAAAACATTACTGATCAAAGCAATAAAGCCTAATGGTTCAGTATTCGATACGCTTTCTATCAATAAGCACCCAGATTTTAAAGAAAAGTTATATATTGAACATTCAGAAATCTCCTATTCGCCAAATCCTTTCGTGCATAACTTAACAATACGCTTTACAATTAGCGATGAAGAGAATGTGTGTCTAAAGATATATGATTGTGGCGGAAGATGCATCAATACTATTCTTGACGGCGTGCAGAATGCTGGTAATTATGCAGTCTCTTGGTCAGGAATAGATCAACTGCAAAACCCCGTTGGTTCTGGTGTTTATTTCTTGATCTATGAAGATGTGAATAGAAAAATAATACAAAAGGTGGTAAAAATTGGCAATTAGGGGATTATTAACATTTGACCTTCATTGTGATACACCACACAATATATTTAAGAAAAGATTCAATCACATAGATCCCAAAGATCTATATTATCAGAACTATTTAGGAGCGGTTTTTGCACACTTTGTTTGGCCAAAAGCCAAATATCCATTTGCCGATGCAGTAAGATTGATCGCTTCAACCAAGGATTATATAAGCACCAGAAAGAAAATTCAGTTTATTCGTTCCCATGGAAATCTTGATAAAAATAGAGTTAACATAATACTTGGTGTTGAGGGTGGACATATATTTGACAGGACATTCAAGCGATTCGAAGCGCTCTATGCACTGGGAGTTCGTGTGTTTACACTTACCTGGAATAATTCGAACAGACTGGCACACTCGGGTCTTGATGCAGACAGCAGAGGTTTGACGAGAGAGGGTAGGCGTTTCTTAAAAAACATCGAAGGTTATGATGTGATTTTGGATCTTTCACATGCCTCGACACGCACTGTGCTTAATGTATGTGATGCGTGCAAAAATCAAGTGATTGCATCACACTCTTGCGTGCGTGCATTGAATAAGAAATTTCTTCGTAATATTGATGATCGTGCGATAAAGGCAATAAGTAGAAGAGGTGGTGTGGTCGGTGTGAATTTTTCAAGACACCATCTTGGTAAATATAGTGTTGCAGATCATATAGATTACATCGCAGACAACTTTGGAATTGATGTGGCGGCAATTGGCAGCGATTTTGATGGCATTAATGATGCGGTAATCAAAAATCCACTGGGTATTAAGGGATTAGAAAAAGACCTTCTTGATAAAGGCTATAAGAAATCCGATATCTACAAAATATTCAGTAGAAATTTTTTGAGAGTACTTCGAAGCACTAAGAACTGCGTAGGGCGTCTGGCGTAAGGCGCAACATAATACGCTTCGCTGAAGATACATCCGCCTTTGGCGGATTGGAGTTACGTCTTCGACTGAAGCCACGCTACGCTGCAGAAATGCAAATTCAGTCATTAAGTAATTGAGAAATAAAATTTCGAATATCGAATTTCGGATTTCGAAAACAAAAAAAGATTGGAGTTGAACATCAAGATAAGTGTAAAACAAATGCCTGGCGGAGTGGTGAAAACGGATGAAGCGATTTAAATTTATCCCGTAGTTCGACAGAACAGCGGGACGATACAAACGTTCTAAACGAACTAAACGATCAATAATTAGATTGTCCTCAACCCAATACCGACCAGCAGATTCAATAATACGAAAATGAGGAGCGTAAAAACGACACCCAAGATCGGTATGAGAAGGATTGATGTGATGAGGGCACCCAGGCTAGAACCAATAAGATCCACACCGTAAACGATCCCTGCTCTCCTCCTTCTTAGGATTGCAATACTCAGAGGAAAGTGCAGGCCACCCATAAATCCACCAAAAAATATTAGAAATGGAATTAGAACACGGGCCCCTGGAATCTTGAGAAATGCAAGCAAAATAATGACTGCAAAATAGACTGACATAATAAATTCCACATTTGAAAGGATTTTTATAAAATTACCCTTGATCCACGTTGACCTCAGATAGAAGAGCGTTCCTAATGCAAGTCCCAGCATGTAAAAAGCAATGATTGCACCAATCCATCCGTATAAGTAACCATAAGATATTTGAAATAGTATAATCAAAATGACCTCTGCTGAAATTTCACTTGCACCTACCGAAAGGACAGAGAGATAGACGATCGATCTACGTTTATAATACAAGAAAACAACTATGAGAGGCAAGAGAAAAAATAGAGGATTCAAGTTGAATAATTTTATAAGGAGATTCTTCCATGCCCCTGATATTACACCACCCCACAATATACTCGTAAAGTAGTAGCAGACGGGTTTCAAATCGGTGTTTAGAACACCTTTTGACTCTTTGATTCTACTACTCAAGTAGCTCATTTTTTGAAAAGTGAGGTTGTAGTCAAACAGATAGTCATTTACATAGATGAGATCTAATTTCCTCTTATCGATATTGTCCTTTAGGATATCAGGAACTTTCTTCATCTCTATTAGGTGATCTGTAGCAATAAATGTTGTTTTCGCCACGGGAAGACTCAATATATGTTTAAATGATACGTGTAAAGAGTTGTATACTGTTCTTAATAACTGACCGAAAAGTGGCCCAATGATATCAGGCGGTGCTGTTATTCTTACTGATAACATACCCCTGGGATTTAGTATCCTGTGCACTTCGCTAAAAAAGTCCTTAGTGTAGAAACGATTGAGTTGTACATTCACAGGATCTGGCAGATTTATGATCACGACATCAAACTTTTCTTTTGTTCTTTTGATAAAAAACCGCGCATCACCGAAAATAACAGTTAAGTTCTTGAAATCTTTTAAATTCTCGCCTATGTAAATCTCGCCTATCTTAAAGAACAGTGGATCAAGTTCAACATATGTAATCTCATTTATGTCTGGATGTTTCGATATCTGCGTTATGCAATTGCCGATCCCACCACCGACGAGAAGCACCTTTTTCGGTACATCATGTAGAAGAAGTGAATAATGGACAGCTTCTTCACTTGTGTAAATATCTGGATAAGAAAAATCATATACCCCGTTTGCGTAGAAATTGAGCTGGGGACCTGATTTTGTAACAGCGATCATGCCATATTTTGATTCTTGCAGGTCGATTAGATCCTGTCCTCCCATTTGGGCCTTTCTGAAAAACAGTTCAATATCGTCAATGTACCAAAAGAGAATAAGTAGTAGAAACGATAGTACTAACAGCTTTTTTTTCTTCATTATAATAAATGCAAGAAGCGTTAAGCAGAATACAATAATTAGTAGAATTGCATATGGTGGCAGGATCACTATTAATATGAATGAAATAATAATACCACCAAGAAAGGATCCCAGTCCTTCTAACCAATATACTTTCTCGGGTTCAAGAATCCTCGAAGCAGCAGGGAAGAGTGCACCAAAGGTCATGCAGGTTGGAGCGAGTGATATTATTAACACGAGCATAATATTGCCTAAACTGATAACCTCGCCGAACGGCAGTGAGAAGATTTTAAGAGTCAACCTGATGACGCTAACTGAATAGACTGCACCAAAGCTCAGAATCAGAAGCAGCAAGGAATAAGTAGTCTCGTGTGATAATCTCGGTTTGACTTTTGAAAAAATCATGCTGCCAATGCCTGCCCAGATAAGCCAGAAACAGAGAAGGATACCAGAAATGAGTTCGTAACCGCCAAACAGGGCGAGTCCTTCTCTGATGATTAGTGTCTGGGCAATAACTGAAGTCAAACCAGAGAAGAAAACTGCCCACTTTAAATTCTGCATATGATAAGTGTAAGTAAAAATCAAATAAAATCAAGTTTTTGTCGTAAGTATGCACTTGACTAAAGACACTTTTTGATTAAAATATCTTAAAGGAGAAACCATATGTCTGGGCACTCAAAATGGTCCAAAATAAAAAGAAAGAAGGCAAGTGCGGATGCAAAACGGGGTAGGCTTTTCACGAAAATGATAAGAGAAATAACTGTTGCTGCACGACACGGTGGCGGCGACCCTAACGCCAACCCCCGGTTGCGCGCTGCAATTGACGAAGCACGGACGCTCAATATGCCTAATGATAATATCGAGCGTGCAATAAAACGGGGTACTGGTGAACTCGAAGGCCAAGCATTAGAAGAAATAACATATGAGGTGTACGGTCCGCATGGCGTAGCAATTCTGGTAGAGGTTGTAACCGATAATCGCAATCGAACGACAGGCGCGTTAAAGTACGTTCTGTCGAGACATAACGGAAGTCTTGGCAATCAAGGTTCTGTTGCGTGGCAATTCACAGCACAGGGTATTATCAATATCGATGCAAAAAAATATGACGAAGACACAATCATCGCGTATGCACTGGAAGGTGGTGCTATTGATGTAAAAAAGGATCCCGGGGACGATACTTATTGCATAGTTACCTCCCCCAAAAATTTCTCCAAAGTGATAGATATACTTCAGAACAACAATATTGAAATCACGAGTAGCGAATTGACCAAAAGCCCACAAAGCACAGTACCGCTTTCTGAAAAGGAAGCCGCAAAAGTGCTCAAATTATATGAAGCAATTGATGAAATCGATGAAGTGCAACATGTTTATGCAAATTTTGAGATCCCTGACGAAATAATGGAAAAGATATCCTCGGAAGCAGGTTGAAAGTCATAGGTATTGATCCCGGTATTAGTGCTACGGGTTACGGCGTTATAGAGGGTGAGAAATGTATCTGCATCGGCACCATAAGACCCAGAAAAAGTGGGACCTATACGAAAATTTTAGAGATTTGTAGCAGAATTAATGATCTCATTAAAGAAAATCAACCTGATTTTGCTGCACTGGAAAAAGTCTTCTATCACAAAAATATTAAAAGTCTGATACGGGCGTCAGAATTGCGGGGGGCAATCATTCTCAGACTATTAGAGAACAAAATGAATATCAATGAATATAGTCCTACCCAGATAAAACTGACGACCACCGGTAATGGCAGGGCCTCAAAAGCGCAGGTTAGATATTTTATCGAAAGGATCATAAAGGTTGATAGCAAAAGAGTGAGTACCCATGCGACCGATGCTATGGCAATTGCCTACACAGCCCTTCGGAAAATGAGTGGTGGATTGTGATTGGAAGATTAAGAGGGACAGTTTCAGAAAAAACACCGCCATTTTTTCTGCTCGATGTTTCAGGTATCGGATTTCTAATACAGGCACCACTTTCTACATTTGACAATATTGATGAAAATCAAGAAATCACACTATACACCAAGTGTATATTTAAAGAAGATGAGGCATTTATCTACGGTTTTCTCAAACAAGAAGAACTCAAGACCTTTCAAGATTTAATCTCTGTTTCTGGCGTTGGTCCGAAATCCGCATTAAACTTTTTATCAAGATTTACTCCGGATGAAATTTCACAAGCAATTGAGAATGAAGATCTTGAAGTGCTGTCATCTGTGCCAAAAATAGGCAACAAACTTGCAAGCAAAATTGTTTTGGAATTAAAAGGCAAATTAAAATTTGAAGAAAAACCGACATCGTTCAATAAAGCAATAGATGCACTTTGTTCCTTAGGACTTACGCGCTCCGAGGCAATACAGCGGTTAAAAGGATTGCCAAAAAATCTTCCTTTGGAGGAACTTGTTAAACAAGCATTGAGGAAATAAAATGGAAAAGATGACAACCGGCAAAGTACTCAAAGGAGAAGAGATATATGAACTCACACTGAGACCAAAGAGACTTGACGAGTTTGTCGGTCAAAGAACGATTGTTGAGAATTTAAAAGTCTTTATTGAAGCAGCCAAGAAACGTAATGAACCGATCGAGCATATTTTGCTGTTTGGCCCGCCGGGGCTGGGCAAAACTACACTCGCTCACATTATTGCGAAGGAAATGGATACGAATATATACCCAACCGCCGGACCTATACTTGAACGCCCATTTGATTTAGCCGGTATATTGAGCAACTTGAATCAAGCGGATGTTCTTTTTATTGACGAAGTACACCGTATTAATAAAGCAGTTGAGGAATATTTATATCCGGCACTTGAAGACTTCTGTCTTGATGTGATGCAGGATAAAGGTGTAGGCGCCAAGGTCTTGCGTCTCAATCTCAATCATTTTACGTTGATCGGCGCGACGACAAGATCTGGGCTTCTCACTTCACCACTAAGATCACGCTTTGGCATCAGCTTCCGACTTGACTATTATCCTGCTGATGATCTCTATCATATTGTCAAGCGTTCCGCGAAGATACTGGAGGTTACAATTGACGAGAAGGCTACAAAGGAAATTGCAACGCGGGCACGTGGTACACCAAGGATTGCCAACCGACTGCTGAGAAGGGTTAGGGATTTTGCCCAGGTAAAAGGCAAGGGAATTATCGACTTAGAAATTTGCGAATACGCTCTGGAAAAACTTGAAGTTGACAAATGCGGGCTTGATGAAATGGATAAGAAAATTATCGAAACAATCATTAATAAATTCCAGGGTGGGCCCGTAGGAATTAATAGCCTTGCTGTTGCTGTCGGAGAAGATGCGCAAACAATAGAAGAAGTTTTTGAACCGTTTCTGATCATGGAAGGTTTTGTAAAAAGGACGCCGCGCGGAAGAGAAGCAACGCCTCTTGCGTATGAGCATTTCAAGATAAAAAAAGAACAAGGACCGTTATTTAAATAACGAATGTCAAATATTTATAAGTCCAAGATATATCATTAAGATTTATACTCAGCGGTTTCAGCGTCCGCCACGCCGTTTGGCGGATTCTGCGGCATCTGTGCTATTGACTTTCCAATATCAATTACATATAATGAGTTTATGAAGAAATTTATTATTGTTACAATCCTTTGTTGTTGTGCACTGGTAAATTCAGTTTGGGCTAATCAAACGAGAATGAGAATACTTATGGCCGGTGATTACCTTGACGATGTGACTAATATTAATATCTATCCGCAGCAAATCATGATATATCGTAATAGTCTATACGGAGATATCGCATCAGGGTTGGAGAACTATGGCATTATTATTTCACCTGTGAGCAAATATGGTGCATTAGCATGTTGGCAAAATGCCCTGGAAACTACTGAGTTCTATATTGGTTATGCGATAACACTCTTTAACTTTGATATCGGCATAGCAGGATCGCCAGTAAAAGATCATCTTGAATTCGGCCTCGGCATCGGACGTACATTTTTTGATCGACGTTTCGATCTATCTTTTCACGGCACTGATACGGATGATGATGCGTGGTACAAGTTTAATCTGCGGATCACGAAACGGAAAGGAGATTTTGCTGTTGTGCCGAAGTACGCATTAGATTATGTTCGCGAACCCTATGAATGTAACAGACACAGGATTGGTCTTGTACTACAACGTCTTATTTTAAACGAAGGGTTTGTTTATCTAGGTGCAGAGTATGATTTCAGCCGTGGTGATGTGCAGAATGACTATACAAATGTGTATGCAGGGCTGGAAGTTCCTGTCGGAAGAAGAGTAGTACTTCTTCTGGGAGTCAAAGAGACTTTCATCAAGGGTTTCGAGTCACCTGAATGGTTCATTGAGCCTGGAATTAGCATACGAATCAGGGAATTTATGCTCGATTTCCATCTGAATAAAGAAAGATTATTTGATAGATACACTAATTTAATCAACTCGTTTGGCCTAGAACTGAGATTTGGAAGATTCTGATACTGATAGCAGTACTGTAAGGGGGATTAAAGGTCTCCAAGAAGTATCGAAGAACTTTTTGGAGAAAAGGGGGAAGAATTCCTTCGAATTGATGGTAATAAAAAACTACCTTCGGATGAGCCGTGCGAGCAAGGTATCGTACACGGGTGAAGCTTCTTGAGATGCGATACTGCTGTGCGGTGGTAAGGGGGATTAAAGGTCTCCAAGAAGTA
>SMTZ1_10000359_pt1 | contig 41367 bp, 38 predicted proteins | sample DeeMarSWOR136_30_FD_25667 | JGI IMG/M metagenome (IMG submission 25667) | reverse complement strand
TCCCTAGATGGGGAAGGGGGATACAGGGGGATGGGGCCATCAACACAAAATAGTGGGGGAAACCTAATCTCTGCCATAATTGTATGGACAAGCGCATATTTTTGACAGTGTGTAATCTGCTAAAGTAACATGGCAGTATCAACTAACCTAACGTGCCTTAGAGACAAGCAATGAAAGTAGACACGGATAAGTGTACCGGTTGCCTGGAGTGTGTTGACTACTGCCCCGTTGGGGCAATCAAGCAGGCCGATGTTGGAGGAGTGGTCTCTATCGACCAGGATGAGTGTGTCGAGTGTGGTTGTTGTCTTCAGGTTCGTGTGTGTGAGTATGAAGCACTGTGGCAGCCGGAACTCGAATGGCCACGAGTCCTGAGGTCACAGTTCAGTAACCCCCGTACCCCCCACCCCAGCACCAGCATCTATGGTCGGGGCACTGACGAGACCAAGACGAATGATGTCACCGGTCGTTACCCGAGGGGTTGTATCGGTATTGCTGCGGAGCTGGGTCGGCCCGGCATAGGGACGAGGTTGAGCGAGGTTGAAAAGGTGGCCAGAGCAATCCTACCCCTCGGAGTAGAGTTCGAGAAAGACAACCCGACCTATAACCTCTTTGAGGATGTCGCCACAGGTAGACTACGCCCGGACGTTCTCGGGGAAAGGGTGCTTTCGGCAATTCTTGAGTTCAAGACCAGCCAGGAGGGGGCACTACAGGTACTGCAAGCTCTGGATAGGGTCAGCCGGGAGGTAGACACTGTCATCGCCGTCAACATTGGGTCGATGTGGGATCCGGATGGAACCTTACCAGCCGAAAAGGTGGCGGAGGAAGCGGGTTTCCGGTTACGCCCTAACGGCAAGATAAATCTGGGGCTGGGACGCCCAAAGGTTTAAGGATAGAGGAGAAAACAGTGACCCATACTAATCACCGTCAGGGTACCATCGAGAGCTTGCAGGGTGACTACGTGGTATTTATCTATCCGGCGAGGGGTATCAATGATGAAGGTGCCGGGCCGAAGGCCGAGGAGTTCCTGCGCCTTGCCTATAGGCATGGGCCTGTTAACGCCGGTCCGGCTAGAACAGGTGATGTTTTCATCTCCGACCCGCAACGGGTGCTCGACCGGATAAGCCGGGTAGGTAGTGCCTACGCGGTCTTTGATGCTAAAGATAAAGTGACCGCCTTTGTTAAGGATGTGGTCAAGGCCGACCTTGGCCTCTCGGTAATAGTCAGCGGACTTATTAATGAGGTCGGCGATATTTGCCAGCAGGTTGGTATCAAGCGTCACACTGCTCAGTGCTCCCTCGGCGTCTGGGGAAAGACGGACAGATTGCCTCCTGAGGAGATGCTGGACATCACCACCATGTGCGGGCACGGCATGATATCCTCCAACCTGGTCAGGCGAATGGCCAGAGAGGTCAGCCGGGGTCTGAATTCTTTTGAAGAGGCTGCCAGTAAGCTGGCAAGGCCCTGCTCCTGTGGAATATTCAACCCAAAGCGTGCTCAAGACCTGCTCCGGGTCGCCATTGAAAAAGAGGCAGGAGACTGAGACTAGGCTCCTTCTCGTTTGTAAGTATTCGAGGTCGGCTGTTATAATTATACTTTGTTTCAGCAAGTCGTCCGCATCCCGGACAGGATGGTCCCAGTAAGTCGCCGGGGAGATGATTACCAATGGCCGGATTAGCTCTGGAAGGTATCAAGGTTGTCGAATTGGCCACGATGGTGGCCGGACCATATTGTGCCAAGATGCTGGCCGATATGGGGGCCGATGTAATCAAGGTAGAACCCCCGGAGGGAGATCCAGCTCGACAGGCGGGGCCTTTTCCGAAGAGTGGCCCTCACCCGGAGCGCAGTGCCCTGTTCCTCTACAACAATACCAGCAAGAGAGGTGTAACACTCAATCTGGATGTTGCCGAGGGTCTCGATGTTCTGAAACGGCTCATCAAGTGGGCCGACGTTCTTATAGATAGCCTGCCCTTTCACTCTCTGAAGAACCTGGGGTTGAACTGGGAGGTCATTTCTGAGCTTAACCCTTCTCTTGTTTACACAGTAATTACGCCCTATGGGATGACTGGCCCACGGGCTGGTGTTAAAGGGGACGAGCTAACGCTTATTCATGCCGGTAGTCTGGGCAACCTCCTGCCGACACGGGCTGAGAGTATCGACCGTCCACCGATAAAGCCAGGTGGTCATTATGTGGGCTACCACTGTGGCCTTTCGGCTGCTCTGGCTACTGTCGGGGCGGCGCTGGGGAAGTATAAGACCGGGAAGGGGCGTATGGTTGATGTTTCCCTTCAGGATACTATCGTTACTTTGATGCGTCCGAATCTCGCTGGTAATCGCTACCAGCGTTCTAACTGGAGTCGTGTCCCTGACCGACCACCGGCGATGGGCAGAATGGAGACCAAAGACGGCTATATCGTTATCGGCACGCCTGAAGACCATCACTTCAAGGCTTTCCGTGAGCTAATGGGTAATCCTGAGTGGATTGCTGGCAAGGACTGGGAGACTCTGGCATACCGGACGCACCATCTAATGGACGTCAGGACTAAGCTTGATGACTGGATGCGGCAGCAGAGCAAGCACGATATCCATCACAGCGCCGCCAAAATGGGTATCGCCGTGGGGCCGATAAACTTGGCCCCGGAAGTGGTGAGTGATGAGCAGTTCGTCTACCGTAAATACTTCATCGATGTGGAACACCCAGAGGCTGGCAAGTATCGCTATGCCGGTTGGCCTTATATAATGTCAGCAACGCCAGCACGTGTCTCCCGGCCAGCGCCGCTCCTGGGCCAGCACAGTCAGGAAGTGTTCTGCAACGAACTGGGTTACTCGTCGGAAGAGTTTGAGCAGCTCAAGCGCGCCGGGGCAATATAATGTGGAAAGGTAAGCATGGAGAATAATCCTCCCCCTCTCAAGGGAATAAGGGTAGCTGATTTCTGCTGGGTCTATGCCGGACCCTACACTGGTATGTTGCTCGGCTGTCTGGGGGCAGAAGTCATTAAGGTAGAAGGGCACAGGAGGACAGACCTCCTCCGGCACAGCGTCATGTGGCCATTAGCAGACCCGGCGCCGACCCCGGTACCACCTAATGAGGGTATGGCCTATAATTCGCTCAACATGAGCAAGAAGAGCCTGACACTTGACCTTAGTAAGCCCGAGGGTGTGGCTGTGGCAAAGAAACTGGTGGCAATAAGCGACATCGTTACTGATAACATGCGGGCCGGTTCGATGGCCAGGATGGGCATGGGTTACGATGAACTGCGTAAGATAAAGTCGGATATTATTGTCCTCTCTTTGTCAAGCCGGGGACAGGGGGGGCCGCAGAAGGACTACGCTGGTTATGCCACCATCCACCAGGCCATTGGAGGGGGTGCCTATATTAATGGCTACCCGGATGGTGCTCCCTGTCATACCATGGGTGATGTTGACCTGATGAACTCTAATACGGCAGCCTTTGCCATAGTGGCGGCACTATATCACCGGGAGCGTACGGGGGAGGGGCAGTTCATTGATTGCTCGCAGGTGCAGGGTGTTACCTCATTGATTGGTGAGCTGATGTTAGGCTACGAGATGAACGGCCAGATTCCGGAGAGAATGGGGAATGCTCACCCGCAATATGCCCCACACAACGTGTATAAGTGCTGGGGAGTTGACCGCTGGCTGGCTCTCGAGGTTCATTCGGACGAGGAGTTTGTTCTCCTTGCTCGGGTCATCGGTCAGCCCGGACTGGCTGAGGACGCCCGCTTTGCTAACATGGCAGCCCGTAAGAAGAATGAGGCAGAACTGGACAGGATTATCGAGGAGTGGACACGGGAACGCGACCGTGACTGGATGGCGGACGAGTTCTGCCAGGCAGGCCTGGCAGCAGCGCCGTCGCGTAACGGAGAAGATATTTATGCCGACCCTCATCTTCGTGAGCGTGGGGCTTTCGTAACCGTAGACCACCCCGACTGGGGAAATTTGGAGCTTGTGGGGAATCCATGGAAGATGAGTGGGGAGGAGGTGCAACTCCAGCGTGCTCCGCTACTAGGAGAGCACAACGACTACGTTCTGCGGGAACTCCTCGGTCTCAGTGATGCTGAAATAGCTGACCTTCGTGAGCAGGACATCATCATGTAACCCCGGAAATACCCCGTAGTCGGTATTTGGAGGGGTTAGGATACTCAGCCATCAACTAAGTCTAGTGACTGGTAGGTCCCTGCCTTCTGGGCTTTTTCATAAACGAGCCTGGCAACCGCCGCATCCTCGATGGCAACCCCAGTAGAGTCGAAGACCGTGATGGTCTCCGGATTTGTCCTGCCCTGTTTTTTACCCGTGATTATCTCACCCAGATTTGCGTAAACATCATCGACGGCGAACTGACCTCTGGCAATAGGCACATTAATCTCTCCCGCTGCTGAAGCCTGTCTGATGTCATCGACAACCACTATGGCTTCTTTCAAGATTGATGCTTCCAGTTCCTCTTTTCCCTCCGCATCTGCACCGACGGCATTGATATGAGTCCCGGGCCTAATCCATTCCTTTTTCAGCAGCGGCTCCCTTGCTGGTGTTAGCGTGCAAACGATGTCGGAGGCGGCGGCTTCCTCCGGGGTGCATTTTCTGGGATAGTATTCTGGAAATGACTGCACGAGCTTCTCCGAAGTGGCCTCGGAGAGGTCGAACACGTTTATTCTGTGGAGCTCAAATAGTTCCGCATGGGCTTGTATCTGCGTGTAGGCCTGACGCCCTGCCCCGATTATGCCTAAAGTATGCGAGTCCTGCCGGGCGAGGTACTTGGATGCTATGGCAGCGGCCGCACCGGTGCGATAGGCAGTGATATCAGTGGCATCCATCAAGGCTAGGGGATATCCTGTCTCCGGGTCGTTGTGAATCCAGACTGCCATTACGGTCGGCAGTCCCCGGGACAGGTTGGCTGTATGTACGTTGACCCATTTCAGTCCGGCGACTCCCGGTAGATAAACGGGCATAGCCCTGAAATCGCCTTGCTCGACGCCCAGGTACGCCTTGGGTGGCATATTGCCCTTCCCTTGTGTCCAGTTTCGGAAAGCCTCTTCGACTGCCTCGATGACTTCGGACATACTGAGCAGTTCTCGAACTTCATCCTTGCTTAGTATCAGTGTGGGCATCGCACCCTTCCTTGCTCAGTTGCAACGCAATGTTAGTTTGCTTCACTCATTCTGGTCGGACTCACCGCTCAGTGGTAACTGATGAGGAATTTCTGGAAGCGGCAAATGTAGTGACTTCATCATGTCGACAGCATTGCGCGGTGCATGTCCCTGCCAGTGATTGTTGAAGAAGGCAAAGAGCAAACTGGTATTTTCTGAAGCCAGTCTCACCCTCTCGGTCAGTTCAGCCATCTCCTCCGGTGAATATAGATATTTATAGCGTGTCTCACTATCTCCCTTCCACCACATCTCAGCATTCCTGCCGTGAAAGCGGAAGTAGGCCGTATCAGCCGTTATCGGTAGCTCCTTTGCTATCGAGGTCTTGAACTTCGGCTCATCGATCTGCACCCATGCCACGTTGTTGTCTTGGAGCAACCGAGCGATATTCTCATCATCGCTCCAGCTACGGTGTCTCAACTCTACGGCAAGCCGGTACGGGCCGAATATCTTGATGACTGCCTCTAGTATTCCTTTCCCGAAGTCATCATTCTTGAAGCTGGGCGGGAACTGCGCCAGTATAACGCCAAGCTTTTCGGATTTTATCAGCGGCTCGATACTGCTCAGGAACAGGTCGATATCCTCCTGATGTATCACCGCTTCCCTCCCGGTAGCCTCCTTATACATCTTGGGATGGGTGAATTTTTGCCAGAGCTTAACGGCAAAGAAAAAATCGTCAGGTGTCCTGTGCACCCAGTTGTGGACGTAGCTAGGATTCGGTGGCCGATAGAATGAGCCATTGAGTTCCACCGTCTTGAAGAACTGGCTGTAGTACTCAAGCTCGTTGACCTTGTTGCCTTTCGGGTAGAAGTACCCGTTCCAGGTGCCTTCACCCTTTGGATAAGACCAGCCAGATGTACCTATGTAGAGTTTCGCTTTAGGGCTCATCTTCTGTCTTCCTGTCTCCTCATAATAATATCATATCTGCAAGTAAGCTGATTCAAAATATACCGAAAATAGTGATGAAAACCTATTGACAATAGTACATACGTTCTATTATAATAGTACTTCTTTGCCCTTCTGGAGCTACCACCATGTCGAAGCTAATTAGTGAACCAGTCAAAGCTCATATTGACCATGATTCGATGCTCGCTGCGTTCATATGGCGGCGACGGCTTTACAGGGTGGTTGAAGTTTACAGTTGGTGGTGGGAGCCATCTGAGTGGTGGCATGGTAAAGCAGCACGTTTCTTTATTCGAGTGAGTGCCTTGAACTCCAGCGAGGGTATATACGAACTTTATCGTCTTGGTGAGCAGTGGTTCCTAAGTAAAGTACTTGATTAGATAAGGACAACCCGATGAGCTTCATTCACCTCCATGTCCATTCACCTTACAGCTTCTTGGACGGCGCTTCATCTATTGACCGTCTCTTGGAAAAAGCCCAGGCATTGAAAATGCCAGCCCTGGCCCTGACCGACCACAACCGGCTGACCGGTGTTATCAGGTTCTATGAGAAGGCAAAAGCCTGCGGCATAAAACCTATCATCGGGGCCGAAGTCGATGTCGAGGATGGCCAACACCTGACCCTCCTCTGCAAGGACAGGCAGGGATACTCTAATCTGTGCCGACTGCTGACAGAGGCTCATCTTTCAAATCGAAGTGGCCAGCCACATGCTACCAGAGAAACATTGTGCCAGTTTCGTTACGGACTCATCACTCTATCGGGCTGTCGAATGGGAGCGATTCCCAGTCTTGTTAGCAGAGGTAAATACGAGGAAGCAGTCAGGGCTGCCTGCTTCTACCGGGACGTGTACGGGGATGATTTCTTCATAGAACTCATCAACCATCCGTCGCAGGAGAGCCTCAGTGATAGCTACTATCTGGCCCAGTTTGCCCGGCAGCAGAAACTGCCAGTGGTCGCCACCAACAACGTCCATTATGCTGAAATGAACGACTATGCTATCAAAGAGCTTCTCAACGCCATCGACCAAAATATTCCCGTCTCCCGACTTCAGGGTCATCGGGCAGTAGAGCAGTACCTCAAGTCTTCCGAGGAAATGGCCGGGCTTTTCCGCGACATCCCTGAGGCACTGGCTAACACTGAAAATATAGCCTCGCAGTGCAATCTTGAACTGGAATTGGGTAAGCCCTGTTTTCCGAAATTTACCCTACTTGAAGGTGAAACCGAATACAGTTATCTGTCAAAGCTAGCCTATCAAGGGGCGCAGAGAAAATACGGTTCGCTGCCCCCTCGTGTAAAGCAACGGCTGGAGTACGAGCTAGATACAATCAACAAGCTCGGGTTCTGTGGTTACTTCCTTGCCGTCTGGGATATCGTCAGGTGGGTAAGGGAGAGGGGTATCCGCTGTCAGGCTCGGGGAAGTGCTGTCGATAGCCTTGTCGTATATGTTCTAAATATCAGCATCGTTGACCCAGTAGAGCATGACCTTCTCTTTGAGCGTTTCATGCACCCGCTGAGGCACGAGCCACCTGACATCGATCTGGATGTCGACCGCAGGCGGCGGGACGAAGTGAGGGACTATATCCGTGGGAAGTACGGTACTGAAAATGTTGCCTGCGTCGCCACTATCAATACCTACATGGCCAGGGGGGCTATCCGAGATGTCGGCAAGGCTCTACAAATGCCCCAGGAGATTATCGAAGAAGCCTGTAATGGTATCCACTGGCTGTCGGCCTCACAGCTCTTGGAATACGTCGATTCCCGTCCTGAGCTGAAGAAAAGCAAAATCTACAAACGTCCTGAGCTAGCCGATTTCTTCAAGCTCTGTGCCGCCATAGACGGCTTCCCCAAGCACCTCTCCGTCCACCTGGGCGGACTGCTTATCGGGGATGGTCGGCTCTCCGACCTTGTCCCGCTGGAATGGTCCAGCGGGGGCGATATCATCAGCCAGTATGACAAGGACGACATTGAGAAACTGGGCATCGTTAAGATGGACATCCTATCACTGCCCACGATGACCGTGATTGAGGATACCCTGGCGGGCATTGAGAAGGACCATAGCGTCTCAATTGACCTCGACAACATACCCGGGGATGACTCGGCTGCCTTTGCCATGCTGCGTGATGGCAAAACGGTAGGCACTTTCCAGTTGGAATCACCGGCACAGCGTGAGATGGCAGGTAGGCTGCTGCCGGAGCAATTCGAGGACATCATTGTATCAATATCGCTGGTGAGGCCGGGGCCTCTTAAGTCGAACATGGACAAGCTCTACCTCCCTCGGCGTCATGGCAAGGAACCCGTGACCTACCTCCATCCCAAGCTTAAGCCTGCACTTGGCGAGACACTAGGAGTAATACTCTATCAGGAACAAGTGCTCAAGGTAGCCCACGACCTAGCTGGGATGAGCTATGCTGAGGCTGATGGTTTCAGGAGGGCGATGACCCATGATCGTACTGACGAGGAAATGGAGAAGATGCGGGAGTCTTTTATCACATCCTGCCAGCAGAACGGCATGAGTCGAAAGATAGCCGAGGAAGTGTTCGAACAATTGGCTGCCTTTGCTGCCTACGGGTTCTGCAAGGCACATGCTGTCGCCTATGCTGTCCTGGCCTATCAGACCCTCTGGCTGAAGTGTCATTATCCTGCCGAGTTCTTTGCAGCGGTACTCTCAAACCAGCCAATGGGCTACTATCCGCCGCGGGTGCTGGTGGACGAGGCCAAGCGATCAGGAGTAAGGGTGCTGCCCCCAGACATTAACTACTCACATGACCGTTATGCCGTAGAAGATGGGGCCATCAGGATTAGCCTCAGGCAGTTGAAGGGTATGTCTGACGAAGCCTTAGACTCAATACTGTCAGCAAGGGCCCAGGGCAGATTTACCTCGTTGCGTGACTTCATCCTGAGAACGAATGTCAGCTGGCCTATTATTGAGAGCCTGGCCAGGGTGGGCGCCTTTGAATCACTGGGCAGCAGGGAAGAGGTGTGTTCACAGCTACCTAGGCTCTCAACATTAAAGCGGAGCGCAAGCAGAGGCATACGGTCTCTCTTTGTAGAGGTCTGTGCAGATTCGGGTACGGTGCCAAAGATAGTTGATAACACTGCGACGGAAAGGATGCTTATTGAAAGAGAGCTTTTGTCACTTAATCTATCAGCGCATCCTATGGATATCCTGCCCACAGGGAACGGGATCACCCGAATGAAGGACCTGCGTTCAGTAGCTACAGGAGATACTGTCCATATAGCTGGTTCGGTAATCCGCTATCAGACCCCACCCACCAGAAACGGCCACAGGGTACTTTATGTGATTATGGAAGACGGGACGGGCATTGCCGACGTGACGGTGTTTAGTGATGTTCAGGAGAAATGTGGCCAAGTGCTCTTTCGTGAAGGTTGGCTGATAGTGGAAGGCAAAGTGCAAAGGAGAGGCCCAAAGGCCTTATCTATTGTCGCTGAAAGACTGGCTCCGATATATACTAAACAGAGTGTCTGAAGTGAATAACGGAATGTCAGGGTGTCACTGATCATGTGAATGAGTACACATTCTTGACAAACATCGTTCCTGATGTTATGGTACACATGTTCTATCAGTCGTGTTGGGTAGGAGATGGAAATTCAGGACAGGCTGGAAACACTCGTCGAGGCCGCACGGTTCGATGTTTGCAGCTACAGTGGTGTGCGCGAGGTTAGCCGCGCACCAGCACGTTTCATTTTCCGGGCGGCCTTACCGGGCGGTGGTTCCATTTGTCTTTTCAAGATTCTCCTGACCAATGTCTGCACCAATGACTGTGCTTATTGTGTCAATCAGGTAGGACGGGATGTTCGCCGCACCTCTTTCCTCCCCGAGGAACTGGCTAAGGTCTTTATGCAGCTTCACTCTAAAAAAATGGTACAGGGCCTGTTTCTCAGTTCCGGAGTTGCCGGAAATGCCTCCCGTACCATGGAGTCGATGATAAAAACGGTGGAAATCCTGCGCTATCGCTATAAGTTTCCGGGATACATTCACTTGAAGATTCTACCCGGGGCGTCGTTCGACTACGTTGCGGAAGCCTGCAAGCTGGCCAACCGGGTGTCGGTCAACATTGAAGCACCGACAACTGAGCACCTGGCCAAAATTAGCTCTCAGAAAGACCTTTATCAGGGAATCCTGGAGCCGATGCGCTGGGTGAAGAAGTTGAAGGCAGCCAATGAGAGGCTGGTACCCGGGGGGCAGACGACCCAGTTTGTCGTTGGGGCGGCGGGCGAGACAGACCGGGATATCCTGCATACTTCCTCGGCACTATATAATGAGCTTGAGCTGCGAAGGATCTATTTCAGCGCTTTTCGCCCGGTGAGAAATTCACCACTGGAAGGACAACGACCCACACCACCGTTGAGAGAACACCGGCTCTATCAGACCGACTGGCTGCTGCGGGTCTATGGTTTTACCCCCGGTGAAGTGGAGCTGGCACTGGGTAAAACGGGTAACCTCTCTCTGGGTAGGGACCCAAAGCTGGTCATTGCTCAGAAGCAGTCCTGGCTTTATCCGGTAGACGTGAATACTGCCAGCTATGACGAACTCCTGCGTGTGCCCGGTATCGGCCCCACGTCGGCAAAAAGAATAATCGAAACGCGCCGCGACCACAGTATTTACTCGGTGGAGCAACTGAGGAAGATGCGGATTTCCGTAAGAAAGGCGGTCCCTTATATCTGGTTCCGGGGCATGCTTGCCACTGAGAAGGAGAAACAGCTTTCCTTCATGCACGAGCTCGATGATTTAGAGGAGCCGACACCTACACTGGCAGGGGTATTGAGTTAAAGTAGCTGGTTGGCGGGCCGCAGACGCTGGATTCAATGGGAAAGAGTTGATTTTCCTGGACAGGTAACAGTTATTACATCGCTCCATTCAGATTAGAAGTCGTGTATTTTCCCTCAAGGCAAGTATAAGGAATATCAAGAAGGGTTGGAAATCTATTTATTCCCAACCCTTCTATCTAGCAAACAGGATTAGAGTTCGCTACTCGGGTATGCCTTCATTTTTCATGATGATAGCTTAGTGTTCTCAGGACAATAAAGGCTACTCGAAGTCGATGGTGTACGTAACGCCACCGATTATGATCTCGATATCATCCACGAAAGCCTCCGTCTCAGCTATCCAGTCATCAATTTCAATCTCCAGCCTGAGAACGGGTGTAGAACCATTAACTGTAAAGCCCAGACTACTGGTATCGACATCACCAGCCTGCCAATCAGTCAATGTACCGGCGTAGAAGGTCATTGCTCCGGGAGGCCCGGGATCCTGTGAGGATAACCATCCCAGAGCTTCAGTATCAGTAACGGTAATTGCGAGTGGCCCTCCGTCATCATCGCTAAAAGTTTGGTACCATCCACCAGTTTTAGCACCGTAGGCAGGTGTTTCGCCACTATTATAATGCGAGTCTGTGTAGTTGTAGGCGTATTCGAACACCAGCGCATCCTCCGAAACACTCTCTGACTCATCGACATCTATAATAATGTCAACATGCGGCGGGTATCCGGCTACCAGATATTCCCACCAGGCGATTGATTCGATATCAGCCAGGGTCATCTCTTCCGGTAGAAAGACTACAATCCTTGCCTCATCTCCTTTTACAGTTTCTCCCACAGCACGCAGGTGAACTGCCGTTTCTGAATCATTATGAGTTACATCTCCTGATTCTTCAGCTACTACCACTGTTTCCTCACCACGGGTAGTTAGTTCATATTCGAGCTCAGTTGGCTGCACTTCCCCGTCAACAATCAACTTGATGACAGGTTTGAACATATACTGCCCATTCCCGGTGACCAGTACTGATTCTTCACCATTGAAGTCCAGCGTTACTGTGACGATTCCACCGTCCGGGACTTCGAATTCCCCAACGAGTTTTATCTTACCACTGGGTACTTTGGCATCGAATTCATCCTCGCCTACTACAATAGTTACCGTTTCTACATCGAACCTTATCTGTGTATACTTACCGGCATCTACAATCTGACTAGCCAGAAACTCCTCTAGTTCACTAATATAAAGTTCCTTCAGGTCAAATTGTCCAGGGTTCTCTGCTATGTTAATCCAACCCACACCTTCGGCCATATGTGCTTCTATGTTCGCGATATCTACAAGAATCGCGTCCATATCTGGAGCTGGTGGGTCGGCAACATAGAGCCGCAGCATGCCGCTACCAGCAGGTATGCTCGCTGTTAAATCTGATTCCTGCTGTGAAGCTGATGGCTCTCCTGTACATCCGATTGTGAAGACGGATAGCATTGAGAGAGCGGTAAGTACTGCCAGTTGTTTCTTCATTTTTCTCCTCCCTTCGTTTCTTGCTTCTGAAATAAAAATACGTTGTATATTACGCTATCAATATATACAACGTTTAGGTATTAAAAGTGTCAGCAAATGCGGACTGTGTGTTTCATGTTGTTATTGTTTTAATCTTGCTCGGTCACCGCGCCACTTTCTCCAACGACCGGTCTGAGTATGTACTTAGGTCCATTCTGGGAGCTACCTGTGGCGACCACGGTAAGGTCGTAGGTAAACCATGTAACTGTATCAGCACTTACCTGGAAGGGTACAGACAAGTGTAGTTTTCCGCTGGGTAGCTTTATCTCAACAGGCCCGGCCTCCGCTTCATCCTTCAATTCTCCGGTAACATCGCTAATATATATAAAGACCTTTATATACTCGCCTGCAGATATATCACCGCGCCAGATTTGCTGGGATACTTCACCTTGTAGCAGAGTCAGGTCGGCAGTATCAACCTCTGGTTCAAATTCAATCCAGTTTTCTGAACCCTCTGGAAGCAGACCAATTCCAGAAATGGTAAGTGTCAGGCTGGTAAAGTCACCAATAGCATTAGCGTCATCACTGATGAGGAAGACGAAGTTTCCTTTGGGACTGGGTAGAGGGGTATTATCCGATGGGAAGAGGACGGGCCTGAGCCCGAAGTAGCCCACTATAGCTATCAGAATAACTGCTGCGGCAGTAGCCCATACCCTTGACCAGCCGAGGAATCGTGTTGAGAATGGCTGTCTTGCTTCTCGACGCTGCTGCCGTTCCCTGAGGGCATTATTAAAACGCTGCCGTGCCTCTGCCTTGGCGCTATTGGAGGGCGTGAATGAATACGTGCTCTTTGTCTGTGTCATTGCGTTAAGAAATAGCCTGAGCTCGTCAGCGTGCTCCGAATAATCAGCCAGGCAACTCTCTATGTCTTCCCCGCCATTAATCCGGTCAATGCATTTGTCCAGTATTTTGTCAAACTCAGTAGCCATTTAAAATCTCACCGGGTATGCTAACTCTCTACTCCTAGCAGATGCCGTAATTTTTCGATAGCGACACGTTGCATCTCGCGTACAGCACCGTCGCTCTTTCCCATGATAATGCTCACCTCTTTAGAGGTTAATTCGCTGAGGAACCTCAATTCCAATACCTCTCTTTGTCCGTCGGTAAGTTGTTCCATGACTCTGCTAACACGAGCAAAATCATCACGTTTTTCAATTTCATCGGCTGGGTTCGAATTATCTGCCAACTCTATATTATCAATGGGTACTGTCCTACCCCTTGCCGCTTTCCTGTAGTAGTCAACAATCAGGTTACGAGCGATTTTGAATAGCCAGACTTGCATTGGAATGCCGTGTTCTTTGTAAGATTCTAAGGACCTGAGAGCTCTCAGAAAAACCTCCCCGGCGATATCCTGAGCCTCGAATCTATCGCCTATCTTGGCATAAGCATAGTTAGCAATCTTGCCATAGAATTCTTCGTATAGACTGGCAAGTCTGGCCTCTTTGTGCTCAATATAACCTGGTTTACCATTATTTTGCGGCGTATCCATATTTTGCAGTCCAGACTAACAACTCCACCTCCTTAGTATACAATACGGTTTTGTCCAGATTACCTGAATAGCGTAGTACTTTTTCTCCTGTACTTTTTACTAACGTAATCTTATGTATTTTGTCAGTAAACAGGCTGGTTTCTACTGTGTCCATTTCACGTATATTTTATAAGGAATTGCCACATTATTCTGTAGAAGAAATAACTAGCTGGTGGTTTTGTATCCTTCACTTTCATCTCCCGGAAGACAGTGCTCAGGTCATCCCAACCATCCATTACCAATGAGTCTCTTTGACAAACACAAAGTACTATTCACTTATTAATATATCCCGTCATAGAATATATATACCTACAGGTCATTTAAGTGTTCTTAACTAGTATGGGCCAAAATCCGGGGGTAGTGAATTAAGATGGATATTCATAAAGAGTTACCAGGTAACGAATTCGTTACAGTTGAAAAAGAGCTCGATCCTAAGCAGGTAACTGAACATCTTATGAAGGATGCTGGCGCAAATGATTCTGTTTTCAACAAACTGGAGCAGTTCTCAGCTCTTCAAAAAGCTGCCAGCACGATCGATGAAGCGATAAGGCAGGCCAAAGAATTGGCAGAGAGTGCTAAGGCCAGAGCCACAGAAGAAGCAGAGCGTAGACAAGCTCAAGCGATCGAAGACGGGAAAGAGATTACCGCAAAGATAATAAACGAGGCTGGGAAGAATGTCATTGCTTACTTCGATGACGTTACATCGATCGTTGTGGGAGTAATAGACGAAGCCTTGAAGAAAGCCAAAGACCAGGTCAACAGTAGTCGTGCTAAAATGCGCGAGCAGATTGAGAAACGAGTTTGGGCAGAAATCGACCGAATAGTAAAAGATGTAGATCGTAATCCACAAGAATCATCACACTCTAAACCTCAGCTTACTGATACGAGCTCGACTGACAAAGTACCGAGTGCAGTATCATCGATTCCGTCTGACCCCTGGCAAGACGCTCGTTGACCGACACCTGGGGAACATAACTAAAATTCAAGATGAATATAACCCGTCTTTTTTGCATCGTATCACAGCTTTAAATCGGAAAAATCTGCTCCTAAGCGTGAGTTATCTTCCTCGGTATTGTGAAGGTTAGTAAATACAGAACCACTTCCTTCTTCAACAACTAGTTTGGCTCCGCACATACTACAAATATGGCACCTAGGGTTGCCGAATGCCCACCCGTAATACTTGGTTTTACATTGTGGACAGAAACTCTGAGGCCAGGTCATTCCAAATCGATACCTTTGCTTCTAGCTATCTCAAGCAAATGGCGTAGGAATAGAGAGAATTCTTTTAATTGATCCTTGTCAGGCAAGGAGACAGAGTCCTTACGTTTCTGACTCATTATCTCTTTTAGTTTGTTTGCCAATTCGAAGCCCTGCTCAAGCCCTGTTATGTAGGCATTTCTGACATCGTCGTTGTGTTTCTTTTTTCTTATTAACATTGCAGCCTCCGGTGTGTTAACACACAGATGACAGTAATGTTGCACCATGTACTTTACAAGTTTAAGATTCTTTCTACCATGGACTCTAATCTAGCTCGTTGGTATTTCGCATCCAGTTCACGTCCTGCCCAGAACCCGTCTTGATAGCCCTGGCCGTAATCTATCCCCCTCTCAACAGCTCGATCAAACATTTCGTAGGTTTCCATCGTCTGTGATGCGTTTGAAAGAAAGTCCTCAAACCCTGATTGAGTTAGCACTTTTTCCAGCGCTTCGTACGCTTCTGAACTAGATGACTTTGATGAGCAAGGTCTATATGCAGAGGATTTCGTTTCCAATGATATTGAGAATGAAGAGGCGAAAACAGTTCTTATAGATTATGTTAGACAAGGACGCAATTTTGCTCAATCGAGTTTAGACAAATTTGCTCTTGAATATTTGAAGGATTTGAGTGAGATAACGGAGTATATTGATGTAACAAATGAGGAGAAGGCAACAGAAAAGGTCTGGAAAGTCTGCAAACGTCATGGAAAACAAGTAGAAAAGGCCTTAAGACGCATGCGAAACATCTTTGATAAACCGTTTTATTTAATTCCAAATAATTCATTACTAGGGTTGGTTGCGCGAAGAGAGCACCTTAAGGAACCAGTATTACTACTAGTGCAGAGTATTTGCGAGCACTTAAATAAGGCATTACCCATGGCATTTCACCGTAACTTGCCTAAGAACGAGAACGACTTGAATGATAAAGTAAGTGCTCTCATACAAAGTGATAGAGTTGAATTTGAGAGAGAACACCCTTCAATTAGGTTCGCATGTACAAATGTGATACCAGACCATTCTACTCAAGATTATGAGCTATTAATTGAGTCCAAGTATCTACGTGGCTCAACATCTCCAACTAAGGTTAGAGATGGTATAGCAGCAGACTTGATCGAGTATCCACAACAAGCACATATCCTGTTTGTAGTGTATGGCCCAGAACATCAAATTTATGATGATGATAAGTATCGCCGAGAATTTGAAAACCAGAGACGATGTACGATTCTGATAGTGCGGTAGGAATTTTATGGTTTGAGAACTTGTGATGATATACTAGACTTGTAGATTTCTATATAGCTTCAAACTATCCTCAAACTTCACGCTCCTCGTATATCTCAGCACCATATCCAAACTTTCCCATCCCCCCAGCCTCATGATATGTTCTACATCCAGTCCAGCACGATGCAAATTGGATGCAAATGTCCTCCTAAACGTGTGAGCATTACAGGGTAGCCCAGTCTTCTTCTCAAGTCTCCTCAATACTGACACTATCCCCCAGCTATTCAGATGCCAGATGTTCTCACCAGTACTATTCTGTTCTAGATACTCCCTCAACAGCCTGGCAGTCCGCTTGGTGAAAGGTGCTTTTCGCTGCTTACCACCCTTCCCCCAGGTAGTGATAAGCTGATTATCCCAATCTATCTGTGACGGCCTGATACTGGCGAGCTCACTCAGCCTCATTCCGCTATCGGCAAACAGCGATACCATAGCCTTATCACGGATGGTTTCAGCCTGCTCAATAACATATTCCACCTGCTCATTGGTCAGACTGGGCAATATCCGCTTTGTGACCTTCGGGACATCCACCCTAGCCAGCGGATTTTGAATCATATGGCCTTCCTTGACTGTCCAGTTGCAGAACGCCCGTATTGCCCGATAATAGGCGTGTTTGCCGTTGGTACACTTCCGACTGGAAAGGAAGGCATTGATACCCTGGCTGGTGATTGGATAATCACGTAAAAATGGCTTCAAACAAATCCGATAGAAGCGTATCGACTGTGGTGAAATACCTTGCCTTCGGGACTTGATGAACTCCTCAAACAAAAAGTCAGCGTCAACAAACGCCAACCTATCTGTCTGCATATTGGTGAGCCGCCCAGGACTCGAACCTGGAACCGGCTGATTAAGAGTCAGCTGCTCTGCCAGTTGAGCTAGCGGCCCGATTGCTGTTTCAGTTTAGCAAACTCAGAGATATTTGCGCAAACAACGGTGCTTACTCGGGTATCTGCCCCTCTTTAAGTACGATGTTTTCCAAGGGCACGCGGGGTCGGGGTGGGGGGTCTTCATCCGCATAGCCCATCAGCAGCAGTGTCAGCACCACGATGTGTCTCGGCCAGCCCAGTGTCTTGGCGGTCTGCCCGAACCTTATCCTCTGGACCCAGCAGGTGCCGAGACCGAGGGCGGTGGCCATGAGCACCATATGTTCAATAGCGATGGCTGTATACATGTGCGCGTCCGGCAGGAACTTGCTGATTTCTTCCCATTCGGCACTATCGGCCCCGAAATAATCGGAGTTGGGTGGGGCGAGCTTGTGCCCCTTGACGAATGTAAGTAGCTCGGAGCCGCAGACGATAATTACCGGGGCCTGAGCTACCTGCGGAGACTCGCCGATAACGGCTTCCTCGAGGAGACGCTTCTTTAACTCTCCTTCCTTTATCACCTGAAAACGCCACGGTTGCCGGTTGGTTCCTGATGGCGCTAGACGCCCGGCTTTCAGAATCTGATTAATCAGTTCGTCGGGTACGGGGTCGGGCTTGAACTTTCTAATACTCCGCCTCTTCTCAATAGCTTCTGCCACTGTCAACATGAAAAACTACCTCCTTGTGTCTCTGGATTTCATGCTAGCATAATGCCGGTGATGTGACAAATAGGAGGTCACTTAAACGATCGGGATGTCTCCGCTCTATTCGCTGATGCGAGCGGCAATTCTGGCCAGTTCCCAGCAATACTCGTAGAGGTGCAGGCCCTTGCTCATGGCTACCAGTTCACCGTCGGCGACACCAATCTCATCTGCCATGTATTCCTTGAGGAGCTGGATGGCGGCCAGGTTGGAAGGGAATCCCGCCCACAGGTCCCATGAACGGAAGTAGACAACGAAGCAGAGACGGCCGTCACGGATTCTGGTATCAATCGCCCTGAGGCACGGTGGGTCAGAGAGGTAGATGGACTGGGCATCACCGACTGCCATGAAGGCCTGGTTGGTGTTGTAGCCGTCCTCCTTATACATCTGAATGACTTCTTGGATCTGTTTTTCCAGGTACTGGCCGTAGGTGTACTGCTCCCCTTCGGCCTTATGGGCGGTCATCAGGTAGGGCAGGTAGCTCTCGATGTAGTCCATGGTGGTGGGTGGCGGCACACCCTGTGGCACATCCGGGATAAGGGGCCTGCTTCTCGGATAGCCTATCTGTATCACTACTAGGTCGAGCTCTTTGCGGTGCTGGCCGGCATAGCTCCCGCGGTCAATTCTGTACTCGCGTCCCTGAGCCAAGGTCTTGTTCAGGCAAAGGAACCATGCCTCGGAGAGGTCCCTGGCCTCAATTACTGTAATTTCCATATCGACGGTTTTCCCTCATCGTCGTTTCCCGAAAATGTTGAGGAACCTGTCCTCGTATTCATCGAACAGGCCCCAGCGGTCAAGCTCCTCTTTCAGCACTGCCGGTTCTGTTTCTCCCTTCGAGACCTGGCGGAAAAGCTCCTCGATCCTCAGCCTGGCGTCGGCGGGGATACCACGGGAGTCTATATCTAGGAGACCCCGCGCCCCCATCTGCCCGATATTGTCACTCAGCGACCTTCGGGTTATTTCGAAGATAAACCTTATCAGTGCCACGTCCCAAAGCTCGTCGAGCCCTTTGATGATGGCAGCCAGCGGGTCGTTGCGCTGGTCAATCTCGGCATTTATTTTGTCTACCACCGACTGCCAGTGGCCGTCGACAATATTGAGTTCCTTGGGCTCGTTCTTATAGGCATAGAGCAGTCCCGGAACATTCGGGCCGTACTCGTGTATCAGAGACTCGAAATACCTTCTGGCATCGGCGCTGAACCCCTCCAGTCCAGCGAGATAGTATGGCGTGACTATCTTGGGTCGTTCGGCCAGCACGCGGCCTTCTCTGACCACCGTCTCGGTCTCGGTATCGACCAGCTCGGAGTAGGCTGGTTCGGTGACCAGGTAATAGTATATGTTTGTCGTCCCGAAGGTGTAGAGGTTCTGACGGGGCGCGCGTAATATTTCGGTATGCTCAACCGCTTTTCGGATTCTTTCGTCGTCGGTATCCACCATCATCCTCCTGCTTCCCCTCACCTGTAATTCAGTCAATGCTGAGTATTTCCCGCCGGTACTCGTTGAGATGCTCCAGATAGGGCGCATCCAGTTGGAGTTGCATTCTTCGCCATTCCTCCTGGAACTGTGGCTGCCGCTCAACATCGACTCTCATTCTGGCATTGGAACCGAGCTGTTGCTGGATAGCCTGCTGCACCCTGGCTTCAAATTGTGCTCTCAGTTGCTCGTAGGCCTGCCGGCGTTGCTGCGCCCCCTGCTCGGTGTAGTGAGTAAAAATCTGCCTTATACGGCTGTGGGCGCTCTCCACCCTGGCTTTATCGTTTTTGATCAGCTTCAGGCCGTCCATTGCCTTTTTATTTGTCCTCCGGATGGCCTCATTCCTGGGCAGCTCGACATTTCTCACCAGCACTTCAGAGGCACCAGCGACGATGTATTTCCTCTCTTCATCCTGGTACTGGCTCAACTCGGCTAACAGGTTACAGTCTTCCTTGAGATACCTGGCAGCCAGCTCCTTCCCCTTTGGCTCGAGCTTCCATTTGAGGCGCTCTTCCTCGGTAGCTTCGCCCAGCTTTTCCAGCTTTTCCATGGCTATCTCACGAGCGCTCTTGATGTCGCCCATAGCTCACCCCCGGAGGTCTATTATATGAGTATATCTACACCAAGATTATACAGGATTCGGGGTGGGGGTATAAAGCCTTTTTAATTTGTTTATGTTTGACATGTCAGGTGATATAATTTGCCCTGAGGTGGAGGACACTGGTGGCGAAGGACTTTGAACTTATCGAGCATACGGCCGATGTCGGCATCATGGCCTACGGGGCTGATGTGAAGGAGGCCTTTGTCAATACGGCCCGGGGTATGTTCAGCCTGATAGTGGAGCTTGAGAGTATTCGAGAGGTTGAACATCGGGACATCGAGGTTACTGCCCCTGACGAGGAGAGCCTGCTGGCAGCGTGGCTGAACGAGCTAATCTGCCTGTTCGATGCTGAGAATATGCTGTTTTCCCGGTTCGAGATTAGGGAGTTCGAAGATACCAGCCTCAGGGCCAGGGCGTACGGCGAGACGGTGGATAGCTCGCGGCACAAGCTGAAGGTCGGCATTAAGGCAGCGACCTACCATATGCTGGAGGTGGACCGGAATGACGGCGGCAGAGTCCAGGTCTTGTTCGATGTCTAAGAGGGGGTGGTGAAGATGTCAGCACCGTGGAAACAGGTTCTGAACAGGGTTAATGACTACTGCTGGGAAATCCCCGCCAGCTACAAGGAAGGCATGCGGGTGCCCGGCCGTATCTATGCCAGTGAGGCCATGCTGGAGCATATCTGGCAAGACCAGGTCTTCCAACAGGTGGCTAATGTTGCCTTCCTGCCGGGTATAGTGCCTTATTCTATGGCAATGCCGGATGTCCACTGGGGATATGGGTTCCCGATTGGCGGTGTGGCTGCCACCAGAGTAAGTGATGGGGTGGTGTCGCCGGGGGGTGTTGGCTTTGACATTAATTGTGGTGTCCGGCTCCTGAGAACAAGTCTTACTGCCGAGGAAGTTGGTCCACGAATCGAAAAACTAATCACCGAGCTTTACAACAACGTTCCTTCCGGACTGGGTTCCAGGGGTAGGTTACGGGTTAGTGAGAAAGAGCTGGATGAGGTAATGGTAAAAGGCGGTGCCTGGGCGGCGGAAAACGGCTACGGTGATGCCGAAGATGTTGAAACTACTGAGGACTCCGGTTGTATCAGAGGTGCCAACCCAGGGAAGGTAAGTGCCAAGGCGAAGCAGCGCGGCATACCTCAGCTAGGGACGCTGGGTTCGGGTAATCACTTTCTGGAGGTCGAGCGCGTTAGTGAAATCTTCGACCATGAGACGGCGCGGGTGATGGGTATCGATGAGATAGGGCAGGTACTTGTTCTCATTCACTGTGGCTCCCGTGGACTCGGGCACCAGGTCTGTACTGACTACGTTGCTCTGCTCGGTAGGGTTGTGCAGAAGTACGGCATCAGTATCCCGGACCGGCAACTGGCCTGTGCTCCGATACAGTCGCCGGAAGGGAAGGCATATCTGGAGGCGATGGCCTGTGCGGCCAACTATGCATGGGCTAATCGACAGTGCATTCTCCACTGGGTGAGGGAGTCGCTAATCGGTGTTTTCAGCAAGAGTCGGCGCGAGATGGGTCTAGAACAGGTCTATGATGTCGCCCATAATATTGCCAAGATAGAGACGCACACTGTTAATGGCAAGAGACTAGATGTCTGTGTGCACCGTAAAGGAGCGACCCGGGCATTTCCCGCAGGGCATCCGGATGTGCCTGAGGCTTATAGAGAGATTGGCCAGCCGGTACTCATCCCCGGAGATATGGGGCGCGGCTCTTACATTGCGCTGGGTACAGAGGAGGCCATGCGGACGACCTTTGGCTCCACCTGTCACGGTGCCGGTCGGATACAGAGTAGGGCAGCGGCCAAGCGCAGTCAACGTGGCGCCGATGTCGCCCGGGTGCTGGCCGATAAAGGGATAACGGTCAAGGCGGGAAGCATGGGGGGACTGGCCGAGGAGGCTTCGGAGGCCTACAAGGACGTAGACGAGGTAGTTGACATAACCCATCAGGCAGGGATTTCCCGGAGGATAGTCCGGGCGGTCCCTATGGGTGTCGTCAAAGGTTAGCAGGTACTGATTGTTGTGTTGACAAACCAGTATCACTGCGCAATACTGGTGAGAACTTGGGGGAGGTATTTATATGGCTAGCTGTCCTAACTGTGGCAGGTCGACGGTACGGACCCAGGACTGGGCCTGTCAGTGGTGTGGGTATCCGCTGGTATCCGGGTCCTTTAAGCAGATATCAATGACTTATCAGGAGGCGAAAGCCGAACGTCTGGGTAGTTGGATGACGGCGGAGACGGCGGTAGAGCTGGAATCTCCGGCGGCTGAGGTAGAGCCAGTAGCTGAGCCCGAACCGGAGCTGGTAGAAGAAACGGAAATGGAAGTGGCCACGGAAGTTGAGCCGATGGAGGAGGTTAGTGAGGAAGAGGAAGAGGTTGGTGAGATGGTAGCTGAGGCAGAGGCTACTGGGGAGGAAGAAGAGGAAAGAGAGGCAGTAGCCGAGGCTGAGGTTATTGAAGAAGAGGAAGAAGCCCCTGAGCCGGTGGTGGAGGCTACTGAGGAGGTAGAAGAGGCAAGAGAGGCAGTGACTGAGGTAGAGACTGCTGAGGAAATGGAAGAGGCCAGCGAGCTAGTAGCAGAGGCTGCTGAAGAAGTCGAAAAAGCCCCTGAGCCGGAAATAGTCCAGATAACCATTGAGGAACTGAATAGAATCTGCAGGGAAGACAGTGAGGCGGCGGAAGTCAGATTTGCTAACACAATACTTCAGGTAATCGGGGTGGTGGCCAGAATTCCCCCTATGGAGTCCATTGAAAATCCGTGTCTTATTCTGACCAACTCTGAGAAATCTGTGGCCAGGAATCTGCTCTGCGTTTTTGATAAACAGCATGAAGCCGCTATTAACCAGCTATCGGTGGGGCAGATGGTGACGGTGCAGGGTAAGTACGACGGTTGCGTGATAAATATTTTATTGAATGATTGTGTCCTCGTTGATTAGCCCATCTCGGCGTATTATTTCGGAGCCTCGTGCTTCAGCAACCAGTACTCCAGACTATCAGTCAGGGCCAACCAGCTTGCTTCAATGATGTCGGTGGAGCTGCCGACAGTACGCCAGTCATCGACGCCGTCACTGGACTCAATCAGCACACGTACCTGGGATTCAGTACCGGTGCTTTCTTCAAGGATACGGACCTTGTAGTCCACCAGCTTAACGGCTGCCAGGCTGGGGTAAAACACAACTAGCGCCTTGCGGAGGGCTTCGTCAAGGGCGTTGACCGGTCCGTTACCTTCGGCCACGGTGTGCATGATTTCATTGCCAACTCTAACCTTGACCATCGCTTCGTCCAGCATCTCTTCACGGCCCTTGTTTGTGGGAGAGCGTCGCCGGTTCTCGACCACTACCATGAAGTCAACCAGCTCGAATGGAGGTTTATAGTCAGGCCTGGCGCGGTGTACCAGCAGGTCAAAGGAGGCCTCGGCGTTTTCATATTGGAAGCCGCGGCTCTCCATCAGTTTTATCTGGTCAAACAATTCTTTGACTTCCTTTTTATCGGTTGGTATATCAAGGCCACGTTCCTGGGCCTTCTGGATGATGCTTCGCCTGCCTGCCTGTTCTGAGACGACAATCCGCCGTTTGTTGCCAACTTTGTTCGGGTCAATGTGGTGGTAGGCATCCGCCCACTTGGCAACACCGTCAGCGTGATAGCCGGCCTTGTGGCTGAAGGCACTGGCACCAACAAATGGAAGGAAGGCGTCCGGAATCAGATTAGCCGCCTCACTAACGTAGTGGGAGACCTCGGACAACTTGGCAAGCTGCTCGTCGCTGATACAGTCAATACCCATCTTCAGTTTCAAGACAGGGATGATGGAGCAGAGATTGGCATTACCGCAACGCTCGCCGTAGCCGTTGATAGTGCCCTGGATATGAGTGGCCCCGTTCTCAACGGCTGCCAGGGTATTGGCCACGGCCAGGCCGCTGTCATTGTGGGCGTGGATACCGAGCGGCACCCGGCTAACCTTTTTAGCTGCTTTAACAGCCGTGACTATCTCGCTGGGGAGCGCCCCGCCATTGGTATCGCACAGTACCAGGCAGTTTGCACCGGCCTCGGCTGCCACTTCGAGCGTCTTCAGACTGTATTCGGGGTTGCTCTTGTAGCCGTCGAAGAAGTGCTCGGCATCGAAGAAGACTTTCATGCCCTTGGCTCTAAGGTAGCGGACAGAATCATCAATCATCCTCAGGTTTTCCTCGAGGGTTGTCCCCAGCACCCGTTTTACGTGTAAATCAGAGCTTTTGGCCACGATGGTGGCTATCCCAAATCCGGCGCCGACTAGCATAATGAGATTTTCATCATCCTCAGCCTTGATATCGGCATGCCGGGTGCTGCCGAAGACGGAGATTTGCGCATTTTTAAACTCCGAATTTCGCAGCTTTTCGAAGAACTCGGCGTCCTTCGGGTTGGAGCCGGGCCAGCCGCCTTCGATGTAATGGATACCCAGTTCATCGAGCTTTTCGGCAATCTTCAGTTTATCGACCACCGAGAAAGAGATGCCCTCCTTCTGGGCACCGTCCCTCAGAGTGGTATCGTAGAGTTCCACTTTTGGCGCCACTTCATTACCTCCTATACCCTGGCGGCTATCAGGTCACCCATCTGTCGTGTGCCGACCTTTTTCTGTCCCTCGGCCACGATATCATAGGTACGGTAGCCTTCTTCAAGAACGCGGTCGACCGCTTGCTCGATTGACTTTGCCTCTTCGGGCAGGCCAAGAGAGTAACGTAGCATCATGGCAGCACTTAGAATCAAAGCACAAGGATTGGCCATGTCCAGTCCGGCGCGGCGGGGAGCGCTTCCGTGAATCGGCTCGTACATGCCGGGTATCTTCACTCCATCCTGTGGCACTCCGGCTAGGCTGGCTGATGGCAGCATCCCCATTGAGCCGGCCAGCATTGAGGCCTCATCGGTGAGGATATCACCGAAGGTGTTCTCCGTGACGAGCACATCCAGATAGGTGGGGTTCTGGATGAGACGCATGGAGCAGGCGTCGACCAGCATGTGCTCCAGTTCGACATCCGGGTAGTCCTCTGATACCTCGATGGCTACCTGCCGCCAGAGGCGTGACGATTCCAGCACGTTGGCCTTGTCCACCGAGATGAGGTGTTTACGGCGGGTCCTGGCCAGCTCGAAGCCGACCCTGACGATGCGCTCTATCTCCTGCTCGGAGTAGACCATGGAGTCGACTGCCCGTCGGCCCCGAGATGTCCGCCAGCGCTTCTTGGGTCTGCCGAAGTAGAGACCACCGGTAAGCTCGCGGACGAAGATTAGGTCGACGCCCATGATTACGTCTGGTTTGAGGTTGGTGGAATCGACCAGCATCGGGAAGACCTTGACCGGTCGCAGGTTGGCGAACAGCCCCATTCCTTTACGCAACGCCAGCAGGCCGTCTTCGGGGCGGACGCTGGCCTGGGGGTCGTCCCACTTGGGGCCACCGACGGCACCGAGCAGGACGGCGTCAGACTTTTTGCACAGCTTGAGGCAGTCCTTGGTTAAAGCCTCACCGGTCTCGTCAATGGCGATACCGCCAATCAGGTCGTACTTTAGGTTAAAGTTGTGGCCGAATTTCTCACCGACCGCTTTCAGTACTTTGATGCCTTCATTAGTGACCTCCGGGCCAATACCGTCACCCGGCAGGACTGTCAGATTGAATGATGCCATTAGGTCCTCCTGCTCGCCAGTCTCTTTTTCGTATGCTCAATCAGCCCACCGGCGGCGATTAGCTCGCTCATAAACTCCGGGTAGGGCTTGGCGGTAAACTCCGTGCCCCGGGTCAGGTTCTTTATCTTGCCACTAGCCAGGTCTACTTCCAGTTGGTCCCCAGCCTCCGTGCCCGCTACCGCCGCCTCACTTTCCAGCAGAGGCAGGCCGATATTGATGGCGTTTCGGAAGAAGATACGGGCAAAACTGCTGGCAATGACACAGGATATACCGGAGGCCTTGATTGCCAGCGGGGCGTGTTCCCGGGAAGAGCCGCAGCCGAAGTTGGTTGTGCCCATAATTATATCTCCCGGCTGTACCCTGTGAAGGAACTCGGCGTCAATGTCCTCCATGCAGTGCGCGGCCAGTTCCTCCGGCTCCGACATGTTCAGGTACCGTGCCGGGATAATGGCGTCGGTATCGACATTGGCCCCGTATTTAAAGACTTTTCCTTTTAGCATGTGGTGTCTCCTTATTTTCTGTAGTGATTATATCACGAACCTTCATTCAGATTACTCTGTTTCCTCTTAACCACTGTACCAACCCCTCACCCTTTGTCCCTCTCCCCTTGGAAAGGGGAGAGGGAAGTTAGAGGAGAAAGGGGCGCGAGGCCCCTTTTAATCCCCTTTTATCTAGGCTTGCTTTTTAAATGCAGTAAGTTGAAAGTCAACCTTATAGGTTTTTACCTCAATATGTGTCAAGTCTTTCACGCTATATTTCAATACGTCATCAACTTCTTTAGCTATCAATATACCCCTTACACTCTGATCAACGTCAGCTACATTCGCCTTAACCCAGCCAATATATCTTAAAATCTGACCAACTGCTGCGTCGCTGGTTTTGCCTTTCTTTAGCTCAATTACAACCAAATCATTAGTATTCTTATCAATAGCAAGAAAATCTATGCTCCAGGTTCCTGCTGGAAATTATCTACCATTCTGTTCATCATTCTGATAAAGCCCCAGCTTTGAGCCCCAGTTGATTTTCCCCCAATTCTGATGGATAAATTCTTCTAGATGCGTCTCCAAAGCGAACTCTGTCTGACTTTCTATATCTTTTGAAGTCACAATCTGTTCGACTAAGCTTTTTTCACCTACGATTGTCCGAAAATCATCTTCCGTTATTTGTCTTACTCCTCCCTGAAGGTAGCCGCCCCAGAACTCTTTATTCTCGATAAATCTTAAGCTTGGGAGTAAATCTTCTATAGCTTTTGGCTGTGGCCAAATCTCGATATCCTTTAATAGAACTCCATAATCATTTTCATAGAATTCCGTCCCATGTCCGTATTGCTGTCTTTGAGTGTTGTTCAGCACAAAACTAGAAGAGGCTAAATTGGCTGAGCCTCGAAAGACCTTCCGTGGTGCTGCGATATAGAAAACTACTTCATCCCCTTCGTTCAGACTTTGTCGATTAGGTGTTCTTTCACCCAATCCCCAAAACTGATCTTTCATCCTCTGATTAAATATCTCTTCACCTGTATGAGTTTCGTTACCCCATACACTACCTTTAACCGTAAATATCCAGTAGTTCATCAGTTATCACCTCCCCGAGGGTACTCTTGGGCTCTATGCCTCCCCCAGTGTTTCTCGTATTCCTGGGGAGCAACCGATTTCCTTTATTCTTTACTCCCCCTTGGCCGTACTCCCGGGGCACATCAGCCTCATCTTGCAGCCGACGCAGCTTTTCTGGCGGCTGATGAAGCCGCTGTAGACGGACATCAGGAGCAGGAGCACCAGCACCACTATTTTGGCAACGGTGACCGCCTGGACCAGGGCGATGATGACCAGCACCAGCGGTATCAGGCTCAGCAGTCCATAAGTCATGGGGGCCAGCTTCACCCCGATACCTGTCGCAAAACATTCGATATTTCCCTGCTTGAAAAACACGGCTGAGAGTTTGCCCCAGCCGGTGCCGCACCACTTGCCGTAGTAGTAGCAGTCGACGCAGACCAGCCTCCGCAACACCACCCAGACCACTACTACCGCCACGGGCAGGTAAATCCAGGCGACCACTGGGGCCAGGAACCAGCACGAAATCGTCCCCAAGGCAACCCAGATAATCATGGCGAGGTTGGCCAGTATCACCGTCCTTTTCGGGTAGTTCTCAATTCCCTGCTCATAGATGCATATTTCGACAATTTTCTTCTCGGACAATCGCTGCTATACCTCCACCAGGGCTTTCTCATAGTCGGCAACACGTGGGGTCTTCCGGCGCCGGTCGATTGTGTGCCCCTCTGCCTCCAGTCGGGTGGCCTGGCCTTCGACCCCACCGGGGTATTTTTCGTTGAGTTCCCCTTTGGACTTCAACGTCCGCCAGTAAGGGGTGATGTCGGTAATGCCTTCGGCAGCCATCTCTCCAGCCGCACGGGCTGAAATCCCGGCAAAGATGCCGGTTGTTATCGGTCAGCCAAAGCTCGCGTTATGCCTCTTGGCCAGTACTTCCCTTATCTGGTTGATGGTAATCAGCCGGCCTCTAGGGACCATCCTCATAATCCCGTCCACCTCCCTCGGTGCCGGGATAACGACGGTGCCCGTTCCCCACCGCTGGCTCATTTTCTCGTTGACTTCCACCACCTTGGGCAGGTCTTTGTCATCAGCGAGTTTCTCCTGCCAGGTCTTTTTTGTCTTTGCCATTTCAATCACCCCTTTATTACTTACTGCTGCGAGATGATTTGCTTTATCATCATTGTTACTCTCCGACCACCCATCCCTCAATCCCTTCCCTGCAGGGAAGGGAAGAACCTATTGAGAGGGGCGAAGCCCCTCTCAGACTCTCTATGGTGCTATCTCCTTCGGGCTGGTGATGTAGCCGGTTATGGCACTGGCGGCAGCAACCGCCGGGTTTGACAGGTAGACCTCTGACTTGGGGTGGCCCATCCGGCCGACGAAGTTGCGGTTGGTCGTCGAGACGCAACGCTCTCCCTCGGCGAGAACACCCATGTAGCCGCCGAGGCACGGACCGCAGGTCGAGGTGCTGACCACCGCCCCGGCCCGGATAAAGGTCTCAATCAGACCTTCTTTCAGAGCATCGAGGTAGACCTGTTGAGTGCCGGGGATGACGATACAGCGAACGTCGGGGTGTACCTTGTGGTCCTTGATTACGCTGGCGGCAAGTTGGAGGTCGCTGAGGCGCCCGTTGGTACAGCTGCCGATTACCACCTGGTCTATCCTGATATTGACAAGCTCACTGACGGGACGGGCGTTGGATGGGAGGTGGGGCAGCGAGACCTGTGGTTCCAGCGAGGACACATCGTACTCGATTACCTGAGCATACTCGGCATCGGCGTCCGGCTCGTAAACGGTGTAGGGCCGTCGGGCGCGGGACATTACATAATCGAGTGTCTTTTCGTCAACATGGAATATCCCGGCCTTGCCCCCGGCCTCGATGGCCATGTTGGACATGGTGAACCGGCCATCCATGGAAAGGGCATCAATCGCCTCGCCGGTGAACTCCATAGCGGCGTAGAGAGCACCGTCGACGCCAATCTGGCCGATTGTATAGAGGATAAGGTCTTTACCCCCGACCCACTCAGGCAGGTCTCCGTGATAGATAAATTTAATAGTGGGTGGCACCTTCATCCAGATGTCACCGGTGGCCATAGCGGCGGCGATATCGGTCGACCCCATGCCAGTGGCAAAGGCTCCCACAGCACCATAGGTACAGGTGTGTGAGTCAGCGCCGACGATAACATCGCCGGGCACCACCAGCCCCTGCTCCGGCAGCAACACGTGCTCGATGCCCATCTGCCCGACATCATAGTGTGGTATCCCCTGCTCGCGGCAGAAATCGCGCATCATCTTGGCCTGCTCCGCCGAGGTGATGTCCTTGTTGGGCACGAAGTGGTCGGCTACCATCACAATCTTCTTGGGGTCAAGCACCCTGTCTACGCCGATACGCCGGAACTCCTTGATGGCGATGGGGGCAGTGATGTCGTTGGCCAGAATGACATCCACCCGGACGTTGATAAACTCACCCGGGCTTACCTTTTCCTTGTCGGTGTGGGCGGCCAGTATTTTTTCAGCTAATGTCAAAGCACTTTCCTTTCCTGAACGATTGTATATGAAATTAACCTGGTCTGGTTACCGCCGAGACAACATAAGTAAAATGTGTCAGTACAACGGCAACCCGACAGATATCTCATTCCCCGATAGAGATGACTACGCGGCTGCATTCGTATCGGACAGCAGCCGATTAAGGGCGTTGATGTAGGCTTTGGCGCTGGCAACGATGATATCGGTATCAGCGCCCCGGCCGGTGTAGGTTATGCCCTCGCTCTCCACCCTTATCAGCACCTCACCGATGGCATCAATTCCTTCGGTGATTGACTTAACCGTGAATTCAGTTAGTGTACAGGGCACAGCCACTATCTTATCAATCGCTTTGCAGACTGCGTCCACTGGCCCAGTGCCAATGGCGGCGTCAGACCTGACCTCACCGTCGGGAGCCACGAGCTTGACAGAGGCGGTGGGTATCCCCCTGTCACCGCAGGTTACCTGGAGTCGGTCGAGGTGATAGACCTCGGAGACGGTCCGCTGTTCCTCGGCAACTATCGATTCAATATCCTTATCGGTGACGTTCCTCTTCTTATCAGCTAGCTCTTTAAAAGCGGCAAAGGCCCGGTTGAAATTCTCCTCGGACAGGCTGTAGCCCAATTCTGACAGGTGCTCTCTGAAGGCATGCCGCCCGCTGGTCTTGCCCAGTACCAGGCTACTGGAGGGGACACCTACCGATTGCGGGTCCATTATTTCAAAGGTTGTCCGCATCTTGATAACGCCGTCAACGTGGAGACCCGATGAGTGACGGAAAGCATTGGCACCGACGATTGCCTTGTTGGGTTGGACCGGTGTACCGGTCAACTCACTAACGAGGCGGCTGGTCTTGTATATCTGGGTCGTATCGATATCGGTATAAAGGTCGTAAAAGTCCTGGCGTGTCTTGATGGCCATGACAATCTCCTCGAGCGAGGCGTTACCTGCCCTCTCTCCAATACCATTGATGGTGCCCTCTACCTGCCTGGCCCCCCGCTTGATGGCTTCGAGGCTGTTGGCTACCGCCAAGCCAAGGTCATTATGGCAGTGGACACTGACGATTGCCTTGTCGATATTGGGCACGTTCTTAAAGACATTGTCGATGAGGTTACCAAACTCATCGGGCATGGCGTAGCCGACGGTATCAGGGATGTTTACCGTGGTAGCCCCGGCATCAATCACTGCTTCTAGGATTTGGTAGATGTATGCTGGGTCAGTCCGGCTGGCGTCCATTGCAGAGAACTCCACATTTTCGCAGTATTTCTTAGCGCGCGCCACCGTATTGCAGGACATCTCCAGAATCTCCTCGCGGCTTTTCCTCAACTGGTAGAAGAGGTGTATGTCTGAGGAGGAGAGGACAATGTGAATACACGGGTGTGTGGCGCCCTTTACCGCTTCCCAGCTCTGGTCTACCGCCTCAAGATTGGCATGGGTTAGCACGCAGATGACCGGGGTACGGACCTCTTCCGCGATAAGTCGTACCGCCTCGAAATCACCCGGCGATGTGACCGGAAAACCGGCCTCAATGATGTCGACGCCGAGCTTTTCTAGTTGTCTGGCTATTTCCACCTTCTCCGGGATGTTCAGCGACCCCCCGGCTGCCTGCTCGCCATCCCGTAGTGTGGTATCGAAGATAATTATCTTTTCCATGACATCCTCCTGAGAGAAGAAACAATCTAAATGGTATTTCCCTCGAAAGGGTCGTTGTTCTTCTCTATGACTGTATTAAAGAAACCAGCCACTATCCCCTCTCCGTTCAAAGAGAGGGGCCAGTAAGGATGAGGTTGTGTCCGTCAGGCAATCTGAGTGCGGAATACAATCTCGGGTATTTGTCCCCTTTTTTATACTTGATACGAACCAATTTCTATCCGTTCCCTTTAATCAACCTTGTTTTAGCCAGGGCATCATCTGGCGAAGTTCCTCACCGACCTGCTCGATGGGATGCTCAGCCTCGATACGCCTCAGGGCATTGAAGACGGGCCGGCCCGCCTGGTTCTCGAGTATCCATTCTTTGGCAAAGGTACCGTCCTGAATCTCAGCCAGAATCTCGGCCATCTCCTGCCTGACCATATCATCTATAATGCGTGGCCCACTGATATAATCGCCGTACTCGGCGGTATTGCTCACAGAATATCTCATGTAACTCAGGCCACCCTGGTAGATAAGGTCGACGATGAGTTTCAGCTCGTGGAGTATCTCGAAGTAGGCTATCTCCGGTTGGTATCCAGCCTCAAGCAGTGTCTCGAAGCCTGCCTTTATCAGGCCGGTGATGCCTCCGCAGAGCACGGCCTGCTCACCGAAGAGGTCAGTCTCAGTTTCCTCGGCGAAGGTAGTCTCGATGACACCAGCCCGACTGCAGCCGATACCCTTGGCATAGGCCAGGGCGATTTCCCTGGCGTCGCCGGTGGCGTCTTGATGCACGGCCACTATCGCCGGTGGTCCCACCTCGTCTGTGTAGAGCTGTCTCAGCATGTGGCCTGGGCACTTGGGCGCTATCATGACGACATTGACATCTGACGGTGGCACAACCTGCCCGTAGTGGATGCTGAATCCGTGCGAGAACAGCAGGGTATTACCAGAGACCAGCCCTGGCAAGATAGACTCAGAATATATCTTGCCGTGGTGTTCATCCTCAGCCAGCATCGTGATGATATCGGCTTCCTTAGCTAATTCGGTGGCGTTCGTTACCTTGAAACCGGCCTCCTTGGCGTTTTTCCAGCCCGGGCTACCCTCAAGTTCGGCCACTATCACCTGACAACCACTGTCTCTCAGGTTCTGGGCCTGGGCATGCCCCTGACTGCCGTAGCCGATGATACCAATCACTTTGCCATCGAGCAGCTTCAGGTTGCAATCATTATCGTAATATATCTTGGCCATTCCCCTTTTTCCTCCCGTCACCTGTTACGAATCGGCCTGACATGCCTTTGTCAGCAGTATCGGGTTAGAGACTGCCTGCAGGACACTTTCGGTAACACTGCCGAAGACAAGGCGGCTCAGTCCAGAGCGTCCGTGTGTTGTCATGACAATGATGCTGAAAGGGTTCTTGGTAGCATAATCTATGATTTCGTCGGCAGCTTTACCCACGAGCACCGCCGATTGTGTCTTTATGCCCTTGTCCTCGAACTGCTTGGCTATTTTAGCCAGGTACTCAGTGGCAGACTGTTTACTAAGGGTCATTTCTTGTTCCATAAATTCTCCCCAGTTGAGGGGTACCCCGGAAAGCTCCGGTGAGTAATAGGTTGGTGCCATCGGGGGGTCGCAGGCCCTGATAAAGTTCACGGTCACCGGTTCTAGAGCACGCTGTTTGGCCAGTGCCTCGGCATGCGGCAGCGCTGATTCCGCCATTTCCGAACCGTCGAGCGGGACCACTATTGCCCTTGTCGGCCACTTGTCATACGGGACAGCGTCTTCGACACCGGCACGGATGAACAGTACCGGCACCTTCGAGGCCCGCAGTACCTTGTCAGCAACACTCCCCATTCGCCATCGCCGAATTCCGGAGCGTCCGTGACTGGCCATCAGAATGAGGTCAACCTTGTTTTCTTCGGCAAAACGGAGAATCTCTTCGGCATAGTGGCCATCGGCCAGTTCAGCCCGGACTTTTACCTTCCTTTCTTTTGGTGGGATGCTCAGTTCATTCTGTACATCCTTGACCTGACGTTTGATTGTCTCGGCGGCACGCTCAATATAAGCCCGGTGGACGGGTACGAAGTCGCGTCCCATTGGGCCGTACACCTGCAACAGGACCACGTCCAGGTTGAGCCTGGCGGCGAGCTCCTTGGCAAAGGAGAAGACTACTTCAGAAAGCTCTGAACCATCAAGCAGGACCAGCATTTTCCGGTACATTTTGCACCTCCGATGGCGAATTCGCCTTTACCGTACAGTATGTATGGTTTGAATTCAATGCGTACGTAAACCAATATTTTCAGCACCCCAGACTTTACCCGATTTTTCCCTGTGATACGCTTTACTTCCGGCCTCGCCTTGCCGGGGTTGCCTTTTCTCCCCCGAGCAGGCTGGAGCCTCCTCTGGTCATGGCAATGCGGCCAGTCCGGGACATCTCCTTGATACCGAAACCACGGAGTAAACTGAGCAAGGAGTCAATCTTGTCTTCATCTCCGGTGACCTCGACGGTTACTGAATCGGCTGCCACATCGACAATATCTGCCCGGAATATATCCACAATCTGTATGATTTCACTTCGGGTGGTTGAATTGGCCTTTACCTTGATGAGCGCCAGTTCTCGGGCGACAATTTCGTCGCTGGTGATGTCCGACACCTTCATGGTGACCACCAGTTTGTCCAGTTGCTTCCTGAGCTGCTCAATCATGGTGTTTGTGCCATCAACAACGATGGTCATGCGTGAAAGGCGCGGTGTCTCGGAATGCCCGACGGCAATACTCTCAATATTGAATCCACGTCGACGACACAGGCTCGCCATACGATTGAGTACTCCGGGTCTGTCCTCGACGAGGGCAACCAGCGTGTGCTTGTTTCCGCTCATGATTTTGCTACCCCCTTCTTTGTCTTTTCGCCTTCCAGTAACTCTACCAGGCTGCCACCGAGCTTGACCATTGGATAAACATTTTCTTCCGGCTCAATGCGGAAATCAATCAAGAATGGCCCTGGTTCTTTCATGGCCTGCTCAATAGCCGGGACTACATCATTTTTGTGCTTAGCCAGCGCTCCCGGAATGCCATAGGCTTCAGCAATTTTTACGAAATCAGGACCGCTCAACGGCGTTGCCACGTATCGCTTGCCGAAGAAAAGGTCCTGCCACTGCCGAACCATTCCCAGGAAGCCATTGTTGAAGATGGCAATCTTAATGGGTAGTCTTTCCTGCTGGATGGTGGCCAGTTCCTGTATTGTCATCTGGAAGCTGCCATCGCCATCAAGGCACCAGACGGTGGCTTTGGGACGGCCCATTTGTGCACCTATGGCTGCGGGCAACCCGTAGCCCATCGTGCCGAGGCCGCCGGAGGTGATGAGGGAATTCGGCTCATCATAGTGATAATGTTGTGCCGCCCACATCTGATGCTGTCCCACGCCAGTCACAATAGTGGCTTTACCCTTGGTCGCCTCGTAAATCTGCCTGACTACATATTGTGGTAGTACTGAATCGCTGTCACGGATATCAAGCCCCGGATGCTCCCGACGCCATTCATCTAGCTGTCCTATCCAGTCAACGTGCTGACCTGGCTCTATCAGTTTGTTCAACTGGGTGAGTACGTTCTTGACGTCGCCGACAATCGGTACGTCCACCTTGACATTCTTGCCAATCTCTGCCGGGTCGATGTCGATATGGACGATTCGGGCATGCGGGTTGAAGGCACTGACCTTGGCCGTAGCCCGGTCGTCGAACCGCATACCGATGGCGATTATTGTATCGGCGGCATCGGTAGCCAGGTTGGCGTAGACCATGCCGTGCATTCCCAGCATACCGTAGTTGAGGACATGACTTTCCGGAATGGTACTTATGCCGAGCAGTGTTGTTATTACCGGTATCTGCGCTTTCTCTGCCAGTTCTTTCAGTTCGGCGTATGCCCCTGAGACAATGATGCCCCTTCCGGCCAGGATGACTGGCTCCTTGGCCTCATTTATCAGTTTAGCCGCTCTCTTTATCTGTGCCGGGTGTCCCTTGAGTGTTGGCCTGTAGCTGGGCAGGTCGAATTCATTAGGGTAGTGGTATTCCACTTGCTCCATGAAGACGTCACCTGGTACATCAATCAGCACCGGTCCAGGTCTTCCCGTACGTGCCAGGTAGAAAGCCTCTCTGACAATACGTGGTAGGGAGGCAGTATCCAAGACTAGGTAGTTGTGCTTGGTAATCGGCAGAGTAATGCCGGTAATGTCTACCTCTTGGAAGGCGTCCTTACCAATATCAGGTCGGTTTACCTGGCCGGTTATGGCTACCATCGGTACCGAGTCGAGAAAAGCATCGGCGATTCCGGTAACCAGGTTAGTAGCCCCGGGTCCTGAGGTGGCGATGCAAACCCCAACCTTTCCGGTGGCACGGGCATAACCTTCAGCGGCGTGGGCAGCCCCCTGCTCATGTCGTGTCAGGACATGGTGAATCTGGGGGTACTGGGGCATGGTATCAAAGAGGGGGATAACCTTACCACCCTGGATGCCGAAGGTAACCTCGACCCCTTCCTTTACTAGTCCATCCAGCATCATCTGGGCGCCAGTCATTTTCATGTCAAATCTCCTCCTAGCTAAATACAGCTCCGGTACTGGCCGAAGTCACCTTTTCTATATAACGGCTTAAATAGCCTGTTTTTACTCTCGGTTCGAACTCACCAAGGCTGGCGAGACGCCGGGAAATCTCATCACTACTGAGCTCCACCTCCAGCTGGTAGTTCGGAATATCTATCTTGATGATGTCTCCGTCCTGCAGGGCGGCAATCGGTCCGCGGCTGGCTGCTTCTGGGGAGACGTGGCCGATGGCGGCGCCGCGAGAGCCACCGGAGAAGCGCCCGTCAGTGACGAGGGCTACATCCTTGTCCATGCCCATGCCGCTTAAGAGGGCGGTGGGTGTTAGCATCTCCCTCATACCGGGACCGCCCTTGGGGCCCTCGTTTCGGATAATGACTACGTCCTCCGCCTTTATCTGTTTGCCCATGATGGCAGTGGTGGCCTCTTCTTCGGAGTCGAAGACCCTGGCAGGTCCCCGGTGGACCATCATCTCCGGAGCAACCGCCGCTTTCTTAACAATGGCGCCGTCGGGGGCCAGGTTACCGAATAGGACAGCAATACCGCCTGTGGCTGAGTAAGCATTATCTCTGGTACGGATGACGTCTCTGTCCAGCACCTGAATATCCTTGATGTTTTCCCCGATTGTTTTACCTGTTACCGTTGACGATTCCAGGTTGAGGAGGTCACTAACCTCTCTCATGACTGCGGGGATACCTCCCGCCCGGTCAAGGTCCTCAATGCGATTTTCTCCGGCGGGACTGAGCAGACAGATATGCGGGGTACTCTGAGAGAGCTCGTTCACACGGGTCAGTGGGAATGTAGCCCCTGCCTCATGGGCGATGGCCATCAGGTGCAGCACCGAGTTGGTACTGCCGCCCAGGGCCATATCAACCGTCAGGGCGTTATCTATCGCGGCCGCAGTAACAATATCCCGGGGTCGGGTATTGCTGGACAGAAGCTGCATAACCTGTTCTCCGGCCATTCTTGCCAGCGCTTTTCGCCTTGAGTCGACGGCCGGGATGGTGCCGTTGCCGGGCAGACCCATCCCCAGCACCTCGGTGAGGCAGTTCATCGTGTTGGCGGTAAACATACCAGCACAGCTTCCGCAACCGGGACAGGCGATTTCTTCCAGTCGGGCCAGCTCCTCTTTGCTCATTTCTCCGGCAGTGACCTTGCCCGTTGCTTCGAATAGAGAGATGACGTCGAATTTACGACCGCCGTCATCGGCGATGTACCCTGCCAGCATCGGCCCGCCGCTGATGACGATGGACGGCACATTGAGTCGCATGGCGGCCATGAGCATGCCGGGCACTATCTTGTCGCAGTTGGGGATAAAGACGAGGGCATCGAAGGCATGGGCTTCGGCAACCGTCTCTGCGGAGTCGGCAATCAGTTCCCGGCTGGGCAGGCTGTACTTCATCCCAGGGTGACCCATGGCAATACCGTCGCAGACGGCGATGGTGTTGACCTCGAAGGGGAACCCCCCGCCCCTTGATACCCCCTGCTTGACCGCTTCGGCGATACTCCGCAGGTGAATGTGGCCGGGGACAACCTCACTGAAGCTGTTAATAATGCCCACGAAGGGCTTGTCAAAGTCGCTCCGGCTGACACCGACCGCATGCAGTAGCGACCGGTGTGCTGCCCTTTCTACACCCTTCTTGACTGCATCGCTCTTCATTATTCTACGCCTGCCTTTGTCGCATTTTGATTAAAAAAAAGGCCGTCCCGTGGGACGGCCCCCTGTGCAGGACGAACCCACTCACCGGTAAAAGTTGATAACGATAAGTACTAGTGTAGCATACTGCGTGCTCATGTTATGAAAATAACACATATTTTTTTTATTGTCAACTGTTTCTGTTGGTGAATCTGAAAAAGGGTCTCTGATTGGGTATTGACAACCCCCTCACGCTCACATTCATCACAAATGCTAATTCTTACAGCACTTCTACTGTTCCCTGACCGAAAATGATACCTGTAGCGGCTAAGGTATATTTGTGACGGAGGGGCGACGTAGCCAAGTGGTCAAGGCTGGGGGCGTGCACGACCCTAATCGGTGGTTCGAATCCGCCCGTCGCCGCCAAACCTACTTAATAGTAACCTTGTTCAGGAACACTCCATCTCCGTAATCTTTTCAACGCGCCGCTGATGTCGGCCACCCTCAAACTCGGTAGTGAGGAAGGTATTGACTATCTCCGGTGCCGATTCCATTCCCTCTTCTGCGGAAAGACAGAGAATATTGGCATTGTTGTGCTGTCGTGCCCGGCTAGCTCCGAAGGTGTTATGGCACATGGCTGCCCTGATACCCCGGACCTTGTTGGCAGCCATGCTCATACCGATGCCGGTACCGCATATCAGGATGCCGTAGTCATACTGACCACCAGCGACAGCTTCTCCCACCTTTTTAGCAATATCTGGGTAGTCTACCGGCTCGTCGCTGTTGGTGCCGAAGTCCTTGTAATCGTGTTTCGCTTCGGCAAGTAATTCTATCACCAGTTGTTTCAGATTATGTCCTCGGTGGTCACATCCGACGGCAATATGCACTGTTCAATCTCCTTTCGCGATGCTCTATTGGCAGGCCTTTTCTATCTCTTCTCGGGATATGGCGCCTTCCCGCGTTACTATCGGCACCTCTCCGGTGACGTCTACGATGGTTGATGCCGTGCCGGGGCAGGGCTGCCCGTCATCGATAATCGGGTCTAATTCGTCACCGAGCTGGTCGTATACCTCGGCGGCGGTCAACGGGCTGGGCTTGCCACTGACATTAGCGCTGGTACCCACCAGCGGCGCCCCGATACCCTCAATCAGGGCAAGGGGGATGGGATGGGCGGGTATCCTGACGGCCACGGTTGTCCCTCCGGCAGTGATGATGTCGGGGACGGAGGGGGAGGCGGGGAACACAATGGTCAGTGCGCCCGGCAGGAACTGGCTGATTAGCTTCAGGGCGATTGTGGGTACTGTTTCGGCAAGCTCTTCTATCTGTGAAAAATTGGCTACCAGCAGGGGTAAGGCCATATCCATAGGTCGTCGCTTTACTTGATAGATGCGTTCCACCGCCTGCCGCATATTCATGCAGGCACCGAGGCCATAGACGGTATCGGTGGGATAGGCTACTATGCCACCTTGCTGGAGGATAGCGATGCCCTTTTTGACCTGTTTTTTGATGTCGGAGGAAAACTCTTTCGACACTCGTCTTGTATCCAGAGAAGGTTTTTTCTGCCTGACGGAAGTATAGCATAATGCGGTCAGCAGGCAGAAGGAGATGGATGATACCAATGATTATGCCCCCCTTTTTGGAATGTCCAGATGGAAGGGAGTCAAGGAGGATACCTCGTTTCTCTATACCTGAAAGCTTATATTCCATTTTCCAAGGGGGACACCCCCTTGGAATCCCCCGCCAAGAGGGGTTCCACCCCTCTGGACTCCACCCGTCAAGAGTATGTGCAACAGATACTTTCCAGTGGTCAAGGCGATGTCTCTTGCCTGACTCAGGCGTGATTGCTAGATTGTTAGGAGTTTGTATTATTTGCTAACAATAATATGGCAAACAAGCATTTGTACTACTAAATCAATACTATCCTATAACCTGATACAAACCATATTCTAACACCACAGCCATTATCATTTTTATAGTAATACTTGGAAATAAGTAGGAGATTGTTAGTGTATGTAAAAGAACGGCGTTGGCTGAAACGTAAGGTGGCCAATAATGGAGAGATAGTTTACGACACTGTTACACGTAACATATATCGTAACGGCGAAGAATCAGAAATTTACGCAGATGAGGACATTTTCGACCTTTCGACGTTCGATTCACGGGCACCGTTAAAGGTATATTTTGATTTTACCTACCTATGTAATCTGGAATGCAGGCATTGTATAACTAATTCATCCCCTAATGTTGACAGACATAATGAGTTATCCTCAGAACGTATAGCCTCAATAATGAATGAGCTTGCTACGATTGGGGTACTTGAGATAGGTGTCGGTGGTGGAGAACCACTGTGCCACCAGGGCATATACCCTCTTCTTACTCACGCCAAAGCAGTCGGACTAAACGTTATTCTTACCACAAACGGAATATTAGTGACGGAGAAAATTGCACGCAAGTTAAAAGATATTGATGTTTCCGAGGTTAGAGTGAGTTTTGACGGTTCCGAAAAGGTCCATAACAATATTCGCGGTGTCGGTAGTTATTATAAGTCATTAAAGGCGCTTATTGTTTTATTAGAAGAAGATATAAAGGCAGTACCACGGATAACAATCTGCGATGACGAGAGAGAAGGACTGGAGGAGTTGTTTATTGACCTCGCGGCTGTTGGTGCCAACACAATTAAAGCAGGTTTAGTATTTCCCCGGGGTCGTGCAACTGTAAAAGAAAATGAACACCTTTTTAAATACAAGAGGGATAACGGAATGGCAATGGATTTACTAGAGATGGCGAAAAAACATGGTTTGAATTTGAAACTGACTGGTGATATGGCATTAAATTCCTCAACGGCAGATGGTGGGGATTTACGTCTGGGCAAACGTAAAAGCTGTGGGGCTGGTTTTGAAACGGGATACATTGCTCCTAATGGCAACGTGCAGCCTTGTTCAGGAATGCCGAGTCGTGTATTTGGTAACATGAGAAAAGACTCCTTCATTACTTCTTGGGCTGGACAAAAAGCGAAAAAGTGGCGTGATTTCACTTCTACGCATGATTCATGGTTTCTGTGTGGTAATAGTGATTCGTATGACCGTTAAAAGCCTTCACGCCTTCAGTTGTTTGTTATAATTACTTCCCTCCATTAAAGGAACTCGCCACGAGCTAATTCAGACGTGAGATATGATATTGTTGTGAGTTTGTATAAAATCATAACAAAACACATATTTTGTTGGATTGCCGCACAGGGAGGGCTGTTGCTCACCATTGAACAAACATCGGGATGTTTGTTCCTCTTGTACTATAACAGCTTGGACGAAAAACAGTCGGTTAGTATTGTCCCTGTTTGAATATGAATCGGGATGTTTGTCCAGCCATGCGTATAGCTATTTGATTCCGTTTGAGTTTTCCATAAAGTAAAATACAAAACTCAATTAATACCAACATGCCGAAATAATATCAGGATTATTTGCAATCAGAATTGCTGCACTTGGTCTATCTAACAACCACTATGTAAGTGAGTCTCGCTTCTAAAGGAACACTTTGTAGTATCAACTCTATCGTTGTTCCTCGGTACCAGTATCGTGCTTTCGAACTACGCAATTGATTCGAGGTCTATCCCCTCGATTGCATGGCGTCGTAAATCGTGTAGGCGCCGAACACTAAAAGAACTACGAATAAAATCCAGTCCAGCCAATCCGGTGTGTTGGCGGG
>SMTZ1_10000358_pt1 | contig 41403 bp, 59 predicted proteins | sample DeeMarSWOR136_30_FD_25667 | JGI IMG/M metagenome (IMG submission 25667) | reverse complement strand
CATCCTTGGTCACCTCGAAATGTCCGAAGGCCCCGGCACCCTTCGCGTGGGGCTGGCGCTCCGGAATCCGCTCCCGGTTGAAGTTGGCCATCTGCTCGATGAGGTAGTGGTCTTGCAGCAGGATGGGTCCATCGGGCCCCACGGTGAGCGAGTACTCGTCGCTGGATACGGGGATCCCGGCATCGTTTGTTGTGAATTTGCGGTCGTCGTTTTTCATGGTAATACCTCCTTTGTATGGTAGAGACGACAATTGTCCCACTTGTTATTCAATTCACCAACAGGAATTCCAAAAGCGGTCGTGTATTTGTTCTTGTTCTCTGCCATCTGTCTCCTCCTTTCTTTTCGCCCACCCGCTTGCGAGCAAGGTGGGAATCGAATTTCTCATCCCTCTGATTTTCGTTCAGTGATTAGAAAATAGGATATGAAACTTAATCCAAAATGCATATGGGGCCAATACCCTATTTTCTTCCGAACAATGTCGTATTTTTGGTAGGAATATTAGGTATCTTATACTACCACACAACACCTCCTCCTTAAGCCCGTTAGAGATTTATCTCTAAACAGGGCGAACACGAGGTTCAACGCCCCGTGTAGCCTTCCCGTTAGAGTGCCAAAGGTCTTCTAACGGGGTCGGGGTGAATAATTCGGAATGATTCCGAGTAAGCTTGTAGAGAACTTCTTCCCTTCTTTTGCCTAAAAACCTCATTTTTTGATGGATTGAGTGGAGTGGCGGGAGAGTTTCTCCCTGCACTTCTGACAATACCCGTAATACTCCAGCCTGGTATCCGTTACCCAGAATCTGGTCTTTCTGGTTACTTCTCTTTGGTCAACGACAATAGGGGCCCTATAATCGGTAATCCCGTGACATTCTTTGCAGACCAAATTGATGTGGTTAGTAAGATTTCCCTCATAGCGGTTTTCCATCTTGTCAAATTCAAGCATTTTGATGATTCCACGCTTTGAAAGCTCATTGAGGGTATAATAAACCGTCGACAAACTTAAACCGCTCGTTTTCCTCTTTGCTTCATTGAAGATGAGGCTTGCGCTGGGATGAAGAAGATTCTTTTCGATCAGAACATCAAGAATTGCCAGCCGCTGAGGCGTGAGCTTTAAGCCCTTCTCCCTCATCGCCTTGATCATGGATTTTTTCATCGTCTGAGCTAATTCGGAACTATTCCAGGTTAAGAATTAATCTAACATTGATTTCATCCCTTGTCAATCGCTATTTTTGTTCATGTGTCAGAGGACAGGGACAGCGACTATTTTCGTTGACCCAAGGGCATGAGAGTGGTAGAAACGGGGTAGTTCCAGGAAGAAGGGCACACCCATGTGGGTCGCGTTGTTGTTTGCGTTAGGTGCGGGGCTCTCGACAACGATCGGGAGTTTACTAGGGCTTATTGTGAAGAAGCCAGGCCCCAAGTTTATGAGCTTCACGCTCGGCTTCTCCGCAGGAATCATGATCTTCGTCTCTTTTATCGAGCTTCTGGCCAAAGCCATACAAACCGTTGGTTTTCTTGGGTCGAACCTCGCCTTTTTTGTTGGGATGGGGACCTATTTCTTTGTTGATTTGCTTTTGCCTCATGAATATATTGGCCAGCACGATCACCCCCCAGAAAAATATGTTCGAATTGACGATGGGATGCGCCGCTTGGAGCGGACAGGTCTCCTTGTGGCCATAGGAATATCGGTCCACAATTTTCCGGAAGGCATTGCAACCTTTGTAGGCACGCTAGAGGACATGAATCTTGGATTGGCTATTGCGGTTGCCATTGCCATTCATAATATTCCCGAGGGACTGGCAATATCTGCCCCCGTGTATGCAGCCACCGGAAGCCGGAGAAAAGCTTTCTTCTGGTCTTTTCTGTCGGGTGTAAGTGAGGTGGTGGGCGCAAGTCTTGCGGCCCTTTTCCTGATGCCTTTTCTTTCAGAATCATTGATGGGATATGTACTGGCAGCGGTTGCCGGAATAATGGTCGTCATTTCGCTGGACGAAATTATACCGGCGGCCAAGTCATTTCCCAGTGAACATATGCCACTCTTCGGGATGATGGCCGGGATGGCTTTGATGATGGTCAGCCTCTGGATGCTAAAATAAGTTTGTATTATGATTTTAATGGATGGAAAAAAGGGAACCTGAGAAATTCTTCAACATTATCTTTAATAGCATCGCCGATGGTGTCTTCACAACAGACAGCGAAGGGAGAATTACTTTTTTTAACAAGGCGGCTGAAGAGATCACCGGATTTTTGGGCGGAGAGGCGATTACCCGCTACTGCTATGAAGTCTTCAGAGCAGATATTTGTCAATCTCGCTGTGTTCTAAAAGAAGTTTTAAAGACAGAAAAGGAGATCATCAATCTCCCCGTTACGATCCTAAATAAGGACGGGAAAAGGATTCCAATTAGCATCAGCGCTGCGGTATTGAGGGATGAGAAGGGGGAGGTGATCGGAGGCGTTGAGACATTCAGGGACCTCTCAGTGATTGAAGAACTTAAGAAGGAACTCTCCCAAAAGTATACGTTCGGCGACATTGTCAGCAAGAACCACTTCATTCATGACCTATTCAGTATCCTTCCGAATATTGCCGGGAGTGACAGTACCATTCTGATCCAGGGAGCAAGTGGAACAGGGAAAGAGCTCTTTGCAAAAGCCATTCACAATTTGAGCCTGAGAAAGAACAAACCTTTTATCAAAGTGAATTGTGGTGCTCTTCCGGATACCTTGCTCGAATCGGAATTGTTCGGGTATGAAAAGGGGGCTTTTACGGACGCTAGAAAGAACAAACCAGGAAGGTTTGCTCTGGCGAACGGAGGTACCGTTTTTCTCGATGAGGTAGGCGATATGTCCTCTTCGCTACAGGTGAAACTCCTCCGTGTACTCCAGGAGAAAGAGTACGAACCTTTAGGCTCGACCAGTCCAAAAAAGACCGATGTCCGAATTATTGCGGCAACGAATAAAGATCTTTCAAAATTGGTCAACGAGGGAAAATTCAGAGACGACCTCTACTACCGACTCAACGTGGTCAAAATGGATCTGCCTCCTCTTTACCGGAGGAGAGAAGATATACCTCTGCTGATCGATGCCTTTATTCGGAAGTTCAATGCCAAAATGGGTAAGCAAATCTCGGGTGTATCCGACAAGGTTTTAAGATTGCTTCTAGGGTATGACTATCCGGGAAACGTGAGAGAACTCGAAAACATCATTGAACATGCATTTGTCCTCTGTGGGGGAGATCGAATAGAGATAGACTGTCTTCCGAGGGAGATTACAGGGGGCCAAATGGAGACAGTCTCGTCTTCACCCAGGGGAGAGGGAAGTCCGTTTGAGCAAGCAGAAGCAGAGGTCATAGAGAAGGCACTTAAAAAATACGGAGGAGACCGGACCAAGACGGCTGACGAGTTGGGAATTGGCCGCACAACCCTCTGGAGGAAGATTAAAAAATATAGACTTGGCTGAGGCTGGCTAGTTTCATATTCGGAACTGTTCCATCTAATTTGTTCCAATATTGGAACACAGTAACACCTTCCTTAGAAACTTTCCCAAATACCTCTGATCTAACCTATTGATATTTTATAGTTTTCCCTCCACATGATGTTTGGCACTTTTCTTGCTCAATTTATTTCATTGACATGAAAGTTGCCATACCACTATTTCAAGGCCGTATTTCACCTCGCTTTGACGTCTGCCCGGAGATCTGGATCATCGAATTGAACAATGGAGAAGTGATCAACCAGGAGAAGTGGACGATGGAAACCCTCACTCTCCAACAGCGTATATATGAACTGACTTCTAAAGGGGTGGATAAGGTCATTTGTGGTGGTATTGACAGTTTCTGTATCGATCGTCTGGGAAACATGGGAATTGACGTGATCCACAATGTGGCAGGTGATGCTAGGGGAGTTCTGAATCTCTTCATAAGGGGAGTACTTCGACCCGGTCTTTACTTTAACGGGAAAAGAGGAAGAGGTTTTCGTGGTTGGAAAAGAGGCCCTCATGGAAGGAGGAACATGGATGGCCAAAGAAAAATGTGAGAAAGATGCGACCTGCGATACCTGCAGCCTGTCCAGTTCTTGCAGCCAGCAGGAAAAAGAAGCTCATACTCAGGAAAGATTGAAGTCAAAACTCTCCCATATCAAACACCGGGTCATGGTGATGAGCGGGAAAGGCGGTGTTGGAAAGAGTTCTGTAGCAACAAACTTAGCAGTGGCCTTATCCCAAGATGGACTCTATGTTGGAATCTTGGATGCAGACATTCATGGGCCCAATATTCCCAAGATGCTGGGGATCGAATCCAGACAGGTGGAAGGATCAGGAAAAGGGATGATCCCTGTGGAGGTCTTTCCAAATCTTAAGGTGATCTCCATGGCTTTTTTCATCGGAGATCGAGACAACCCGGTAGTCTGGAGAGGTCCCTTGAAACACAATGCCATTAGCCAGTTTTTAGGAGAGGTGGAATGGGGACCTCTTGATTTTCTCGTGATCGATCTTCCTCCTGGAACGGGAGATGAGCCGCTGAGTGTAGCCCATCTCATTAAGAATGTAGACGGCTCTGTTATCGTAACAACTCCTCAGGATGTTGCGCTTCTTGATTCTCGGAAGGCGGTTACCTTCAGTAGGATGCTCAACATTCCAGTGATCGGGATTGTTGAGAACATGAGCGGATTGATTTGTCCACACTGCCATAAAGAAATTTCCCTCTTTAAGAAAGGCGGCGGGGAAAAGGCAGCACGGGACCTAAAAGTTCCTTTTTTGGGAAGAATTCCGATTGATCCGGAGATGGTCACCGATTGTGACAGAGGAATGCCGTTTGTGATGGCCCATCCGGATTCAGAAGCAGCAAAAGCCTTCGAGAAGATAGCCGAGCGAACCAAAGAATACATTGGTTTTAAGGAGATACAGAAAGAAAAGGAGATGGAGAAATTTCCATACCATTTCCAAAAGCCACAGGCATGAACTGAAGAAAGGAGCAGTCACTATGTTTTACGGAATGGGACCCTGGGGATGGGGATATCATCCCTATGGTTACGGAAGAGGTTGGTCGTGGAACCCCTGGTGGTATGGCAGACTAGTTCCGCCATGGGGATCTCCAACCAAAGATGAGGAAATTAGGTTTCTTGAGGAAGAGGCCAATTTCCTTCGAGAAGACTTGAGCCGGATTGAGAAGAGGCTCGAAGAACTGAAGAAATGAAAGGAGGTGTTTGTCATGCCAGGATTTGATGGAACTGGACCGATGGGAATGGGTCCCATGACCGGTGGAGGAAGAGGTTTCTGTGCTATGCCATACGGGGGCTATGGACCTTATGGATATGGCTTCCAAGCGCCCTCTTATCCGCCCACCGGTATGTACCCATTCTATGGCCGGCCATTCTATGGTCCTGTCTTTGGAGCAGGGCGTGGTGGCATCCCGTGGGGTGGAGGCCGCGGTAGGGCCTTCGGTGGCGGGCGCGGATTCCGTCGTCGGTGGTGGTAAGTAGTAAATGGGTTGCATGAGGTAACCAGTGGGGATTGGACATCCAATCCCCATGAGCGCTCACCATAAAAAAGAGACAAGGAGGTGCAGTGATGCCATTCGGTAGAGGTTTTGGATTCAGAGGATGGTCTCCGGGCTGGCCATATGTAGGCCTTGGAAGAGGGGGATTACCGAGATGCTGGGGATATGGGGGATATGGGCCATATGGCTCATATGGCTCATATGGCCCATATGATCCGTATGGTGCCTCTTGGGAAACCCCCTATCCTTATCCATATGGGTTCGATGCATACTCATATGGTTCATCTCCATATGGATGGGGGAGTCCCTACGGATTTCAAACAACTTTTAATCCCTACGGAATTGGTTACCCTCCATACGCTCAGATGTACCCGGGGTACCCATATACTCCAAATCCGTGGGGAAGCCCATATGAATCTCAGATGATGACCGTGGAAGGAGAAAGGGAGTGGTTAAAGAACCAGGCCGAGTCGATCAGGCAAGAGATTGATCAGATCAAAAACCGAATTTCAGAGCTCGAAAAGGAATAATTCCAAACCAGGAGGATGTTATGAAAATCGTTGTTACAGCATCAGGACCAGATTTGGATTCACCCGTCGATCCCAGATTTGGCCGGTGTCAGTATTTTATTTTTGTCGATTCCGATTCTCTACAATTTGAGGCCATTGAGAATGAGAATGTGATGGCCTCAGGCGGAGCGGGTATTCAGTCTGCTCAGTTTGTGGCCCAAAAGGGTGCCGAAGCAATTATCACTGGAAACCTGGGTCCTAATGCCTCCGCCACTCTCAGTGCCTCACGCATGAGTGTCTTTTTGGGCGCCACAGGGACTGTTCGGGAAGCCATTCAGATGTTTAAAAATGGCCAGCTTCAAGAAGCCTTTGGCCCATCCGTGCAAGCGCATTTCGGGATGGGACAACAGCCCTCAACAGGGCCTTCGCCCACAGGTTTCGGCCCAGGAACGGGTGGAGGAATGGGAATGGGCAGAGGTATGGGGATGGGAAGGGGTATGGGAATGGGTCGAGGCATGGGTATGGGTCGAGGCATGGGTATGGGTAGAGGAATGGGTATGGGACGGGGTACGGGAATGATGGGCCCACCTCCGGCTCCACCTCCCGCGATGAGTAAGGAACAGGAGGTTCAGATGTTGAAGGAGCAAGCCAAAGCCATGCAGGATCAGTTAAAGATGATCGAGCAGAGAATAAAGGACTTAGATAAAGGGGAATCTTGACCGAGGTAGATCTTAGATTCAATGAAAGGAGATGATAAGGATGCCAAGAGGTGACGGAACTGGCCCGCCCTGGGGGAGCGGTCCTGGAACAGGGAGAGGTGCAGGAATGGGTGGAACTCGGCGAGGAAGAATGGGTGGCTCCAGAACGGGTGCAGGACCCGGAGGAGAATGCATTTGCCCTCAATGCGGAACGAGTGTCCTCCATGAAGTGGGCGTCCCCTGTAATTATCGGAAATGCCCAAAATGTGGGGCAAAAATGTTGAGAAAATAAGAATCCCTGAAAAGGAGGCTCCAATGAGTGAAGTGGATAAGAAGAGCGCTGATAGAGCTACACAAAAAATGATCGAAAAGGCGGCAGCGGACGGGTGTGAAACGATTTTTGACCGGGCTGAAACGATGAAACCCTGCCCCATAGGAGCAGACGGGAGTTGTTGCAAGCACTGCGGGATGGGACCCTGTCGAGTTCCCGCTCCGAAGAAGAAGGAGGGAGCTATCGAAAAGACAAAACGGCGGGGCCTCTGCGGAGCTACGGCAGAGACCATAGCAGCTCGAAATTTTGCAAGAATGGTTGCTGCTGGGGCTGCTGCCCACTCTGATCATGCTCGCGGTGTGGCAGCACTCTTTCTGGCTACGGCGAAGGGCGAAGTCCCTGATTACCAGATAAAAGACGAGCAGAAGCTCTATCAGCTGGCCATGGATTTTGGAGTTGAAATCGGGGACCGATCCGTCCGGGACATCGCGATTGATGTAGGTGAAAAAGCGCTTGCCGAGTTTGGACGTCAGGAGGGAGAGGTTCTCTTCCTCAAAAGGGCCCCTCTGAAACGGCAACGACTTTGGCGGGATACTGGAACAGCTCCAAGGGGCATTGATCGAGAGATCGTCGAGATGATGCACCGAACGCATATCGGCGTGGATCAGGACTACCAGAATATTCTCAAAGCCTCTGCGCGTTGCGCTTTGTCAGATGGCTGGGGTGGCTCGATGATCTCGACCGAACTTCAGGATGTGATGTTCGGGAACCCCGTTCCCATAGCCGGTCAGATTAACCTCGGAGTACTTAAAGAAGACCATGTTAATGTGATCACCCATGGTCATGAGCCGCTCCTTCCCGAAATGCTTGTCGCAGCATCTCAGGATCCCGAAATCCTCAACCTTACTAAATCAAAAGGTGCCAAGGGGATTAACCTTGCCGGCATGTGCTGTTCTGCCAATGAAATTCTAATGAGACATGGAATTCCCTGTGCGGGGAATTTCCTCCAGCAGGAACTCGCCATTATCACGGGGGCAGTTGAAGCGATGGTCGTCGATGTGCAATGCGAAATGCAGTCTCTCTCCGATGTGGCCAAATGCTACCACACCAAACTCATCACTACGGACCGAAGGGCAAAGATCGAAGGGGCGATGCATATCCAGTTCGAAGAACATGAGGCTCTCAACGTGGCCAAGAGAGTTCTCAGAGAAGCCATCGAAAATTTCCCCAATCGAAAATCCCAAATCCTCATTCCACCGGAAAGTATGGAAACGGTTGTGGGCTTCAGTCACGAAACGATCAACTACCTCATGGGAGGTGTTTATAGGGCCTCTTATAAACCTCTCAACGACAATATCATTAACGGCCGCATTCGGGGAATCGCCGGTGTGGTGGGGTGCAACAACGCTCGCGTCACACACGACGATCCTCATCTGAAGATGATCCTGGAGTTAATTGGTAATGACGTCATCGTCCTGACAACAGGGTGCAGCGCCATGGCAGCAGGAAAGTACGGACTCCTCACCCCGGAAGCAGCCAGCAAATATGCGGGAAAGGGATTGGCTTCCGTATGTGAGGCGGTGGGACTCCCACCTGTTCTCCATATGGGCTCCTGTGTGGATAACAGCCGAATCCTGATGGCGGCTACGGCTGTGGTTAAGGATGGTGGACTTGGTGACGACATCGGCGATCTGCCCGCTGCTGGTGCGGCACCTGAGTGGATGAGCGAAAAGGCCATCTCCATTGGCCAATATTTTGTTGCCTCAGGTGTTTTTACGGTGTTTGGGGTCACCTGGCCGACCTTGGGGAGTGAAGACGTCACCAAGATGCTCTTTGAGGGATTTGATGAGATTTTTAAAGGGAAATGGGCCTTTCAGCCTGATCCAATCAAAGCCGCCGGGATGATGATTGAACATATTGATAAGAAGCGTAAAGCTTTGGGAATTGATAAGGCAAGGGAACGAATCCTCTTTGACATGGCGAAACGCCGAGAATTGGAGGCTGCATAATCAGACAAGCCCGTAATCCGTGACCCATGATCCGTGATAAAGAACAGGACATAGCGGAATTCAATGAAAGATTAGGGAACCCATGGCTGAAATCTTAACCGGTGAGAAAGGGCAGACAGAAAGCAGTCTTCACAAAAATTGTTTTGCCTGTGGTTTAAATAACGGGACGGGTTTGAAGCTTAAGTTTTACAAACAGGAAGATGGGACTGTTTTTGGGAACTTCTTTGCGCATCCGAAGTTCGAAGGCTATTCGGGCATCGTTCACGGAGGAATTATAGCTACCCTGTTGGATTCTGCAATGACCCACTGTCTTTTTGTGAAGGATGTCCCTGCTCTCACGGGAAGATTGTCGATCAAATATTCCACTCCTATTCGAACAGGAACAGTGGTGAAGTTGGAGGCGAGGATTGTTGACCAGTTACATGAAATGTTCATTTTAGAAGGAAGGGCTTCAGTGGATGGGAAGAGGGTGGCAAGTGCAGAGGGCAAATACAAAACCATGAAAAGAGAGGTTCATCAAGAGGCGAAGAAATGAAGTCGTTTTGGCTTAAGAGTCCCTCTTTAGAAAATAAGTTAATCGGGAATATTTTGAGGGAATACCCCCAGATGTCCAGAATCATCGAAAGATATTTTGGTGGACATTGTCTGGAAAGACCGGGCTTTGAGATCCAAACGCTCGAAATGGCCTGCATTTTATCGGGTATTGATAAAAAGCGGCTAGTTCAGGAGTTGGAAGAAATACGATGTGAGAGCCATGAATAAGAAACTGAATGAACGCGTGATCCTAATTAGAGGTGCAGGAGAGATAGCCACAGGGGTGGCTCATCGGCTTGCTTCCTGCCATTTCAAAGTCTGCATGACTGAAACGTTGAACCCCCAAGCGGTCAGAAGAGAAGTGGCGTTTTCAGAGGCGATCTTCGATTCGGAAAAAGAAGTGGAGGGAATGACTGCAAAAAGGGTTGAGTCAACAGGTGATATCTCAGAGGTCTGGAGGGAGGGTAAGATTCCCATCCTGGTTGATCCGGAGGCAAAGGTTAAGGACTTCTTAAAACCCGATGTTCTTATCGATGCCACTCTGGCCAAAAAGAATCTGGGCACAAAGATTACGGATGCGCCTCTGGTCATCGGCCTTGGCCCGGGATTCCATGCAGGAAAGGATGTTCATCTGGTCATCGAGACAAACCGTGGCCACGATCTGGGAAGAATCATTTCGAATGGGGAGGCTGAGCCCAATACCGGAATCCCTGGGGCCATCGGCGGTTATACAGAAGAAAGGGTGATCCGGGCCCCTAAGGGCGGTAAATTCAATGCAATGAGGAAGATCGGTGATGGTGTAAAGGCGAATGAAAAAGTGGGAATCATAGAAAACACTGCAGTGCGATCCAGAATTGCGGGAGTCATTAGGGGATTACTCAAAGATGGAACCGAGGTTTGGAAGGGAATGAAACTGGGTGATGTCGATCCAAGGGGAATAAAGGTCCATTGTTATACGATCTCAGATAAGGCGAGGACAATCTCCGGTGGAGTTCTGCAGGCCATACTAGAGTACTTCAATGGCTGAGGCTTTGAATCCTTTCAAGGGAGGACTTGAGACTGTAAGGAGGTCACCAGTGAGTTATTTGAACAATACCATGATCATTGTAGCTCGCGCCACCCTAACCCACACAGAATGCTCCGCAAAAAAGATTCTCATTGTGGAAAATGAAGAGGGACAACGGTTGCTTTATGAGCAGGAGTTGAACGAAGAGGGCTATTTCGTCCTTTGTGCAAAGAATGGTAAAGAGGCCTTAAAATGCCTCGAAGAATCACCTTGTGATCTCATTGTTCTGGATATCGTCATGCCGGAGATGGATGGCATTGAAGTTCTGTCGAAGATCGCATCGCGTTATAAGAGAATGCCCGTCATCCTTCATACCGCCTACGCTCACTATAAGAATGACTTTATGACTTGGTTAGCGGATGCCTTTGTGGTTAAGTCGTCCGACCTTTCGTTGTTGAAGAAAACCGTTAAAGCATTGTTGATGAAGAACGGCGAAGAAAAGGACACTCGTGGGGTATCCACGCAAGAAAAAAGAGGATTCTATGAGACAACGCCATAAACAATTAGAAAAAAAGGGATGGATTCGTCAATTCGTAGCAGATGGTTCCCTGGCCAAAGATGCCGTGGAGATATACGATCTCCTGGGCTATGAAGTTCATTTAGAGCCTCCCAAACATGCTCATTCCAAGAAGAAGCGTAATCCCTCTTCAACGGAATCTCAAAGTCATTGTGAAATTGTTTATATCAGACCCATAAAATCATCGAATGATGAGGAAGAATAGACTAAAAGGATTCCTTTTACCATTGAATGTGGGAAGGTCAACGTTTCTACAGATTTCCTGAAAAACTTTGACGATAGGCCATGATCACAATGTCGCGCGAAAGAGTCATAGGATGAGTTACGAACAAATCATTGAAACAAATCAAATGATCTCTAAAAGGAGACAGAGCAAGACTCTCGCAAGGGTCAAGAGCTCAAGAATGAAAGATATCCTGAGGCATTATTTGGACCTTCTTGAAATTGCCCGTTTGGTGAGTTGGTGCATGAATCGGGATTACCTTATTAAAACCTGCCTCGATCATCTAAGTAAACGATTAGGGAAACGAGCAAGATGCTGTCTCATGGAAGGAGAGGAATTAAAACTCCAATGCTGGGTAGGCAAATACAAACGGCCAATAGAGCAAGTTCCAATTTGCAACGAGAGTATCGTCTGGAAAGTGGTTAAAAAGGGAGTGCCCTTGAACCTGACAAATCCTCGTGATTGCGAAGGTTATCGGCATACGCTGGGAGAGGAAATCAAGATGAAAGCCATCCTTCCGCTCTGGTATGTTGATCCATTAACCCAAGAGGAAAGGCGGGTGGGAGCTTTAATCGTTGATTCTGGGAGAGAAGGGGTTCCCATTTCAGCTGAGGATTTTGAGTATCTGAACGTAGTAGGGGAATTGATTGGGACCGCTATAGGCAAAGCCGAGCTGGTGGAACGATTGCAGGAATTATACAAAACAAAAGCAGCTATGGTCAGGGAGACTGCCCATGCGTTTAGAAATCGGATCACAGCTATTGGAATCCTATCGCGACGCATTGCAAAATTGGCAAGGAAGACAGATCTAGCCCATGAAGCCAGAATGTTGTGCAGGGAAGTGCAAGCCTTGCAGGTCCATCTGGGGAGATTTGAGAAATATATAAGTATTTGAAGTAACGGGATAGACAAAGGTGGTGGGAGAATGGACCGATCGTGGTCCGTTGGCCACTTTCTTTTGGAAGTAGATGAGAAGTCTCAGCGAAGGGGAAGCAGGGACTGAAGAAATGATAATCGAAGAAAGAATGAAGGAAGAGAAACAGGTTAAAGAAAAGATGGATACCAAACCCTATCTGCTTGAAATTGATTCAAGGACAAATGTCAGAGTGGGATGGGTTGAGGAGATAGATTTTTCAAGAGTTTGCAGCGAGAAGCTGAAGGAGTCGAGACATGTCCAACGATTTTGAAAAGATGGCAAATGAACTTCAAGCATCCATCATGGAGGATGCCAGAAAGGTCTATTCTGAAAAAGTGATCGACCGTTGGTTGAATCCGAGGAACTTGGGAAAGATCAGGAACCCGGATGGTTTTGCAAAGATTAAAGGTCCCTGCGGAGATACGATGCAGATTTCCTTCAAGGTCAAAAACGGGAGATTTTCAAAAATTAAATTCATGACGGATGGATGTGCTTCCAGCATAGCCGCAGGCAGTATGGCAACAGAATTAGCTCAAGGGAAGAAGATTTTAGAGGCGGTGCAGATAAATCAGCAAATGATTTTGGAAGCTTTAGATGGCTTACCTGAAGAAAGTGTCCATTGTGCTCTTCTTGCATCCAATACCCTACATGAGGCGCTCAAAAATTACTTCGATGCTAATAAGAATGATTCTGTCAAACAACGGGATAAGGATATCAATAGGAGGGGGAGGATAGAAGATGCCAATCTATGAGTATGAATGTCGAAGCTGTAAGGAAAGATTCGAAGTGTTGCAAAAGATGAATGAGGATAACACCCATCTTCGGTGTCCCAAGTGTCAAGCAGAAAGGCCACAGAGAGTTTTATCCCTTTTTAGCTCAGGCTCTATCAAATCTTCTGACGGATGTTCAAGCGAATCCACCTGATCAATCAATTAGGAGGTCGTGTACCTCTTGAGGGAGTCTAAGAGTGTTTCAAAAGGATTATTATCAGATGTTTGGCCTCAATCGAGACGCATCAGAGGATGAGATTAAAAGGGCCTATAGAAAATTGGCCTTGAAGTACCATCCCGATCATCATCCTAATGATTCGGAAAGCGAAGAAAAATTCAAGGAGATCAGTGAGGCTTATGCTGTTTTGAGCGATCCTATAAAGAGGAAAGAGTATAACACTTCGGGCCATGTCCGATTCAAGCGGAGGTATTCATCAGAGGATATCTTCAGAAATTTTGATTTCGACCAACTCTTTAAAGAGTTCGGGGTTGGATTCGGACCTCGGTCTTTTCGTGGGTTCTCCTGCGGAAGGAGGGGAAGGGGTTGCGGCCGGAGAAAAGCCAGTTTTTTTAGAGGGGCATTCTTCCAAGAATCTTTGAAGGACTTTTCGGAAAGAAAACAAATAGATGGAATTTACGAGCTTCCACTTACACCAGCGGAAGCGTACTGGGGAGCGGAAAAAGAGATGATTATTGACTCGATAGGAGAACAGAAGAAACTTCTTCTCCAAATACCTCCTGGCGTAAGACCAGGAACCCTACTAAGAGTCATTTTAAATGAATCAAAGGATGGCGAAATTCTATTGCGAGTGAGGGTCATTTAAGGTGGTCAAGATTTTGTTGTTAAGTATGATAGAGCTCTGTTGTCTCTCTGTGCTGGTCGGCTTACTTCTGTACGACCAAGCACTCGGGAACCCCATTTTTCCTGAATCCAGAAGATCTCAGGGTAGGTTGACGATCGTTTATGATAACAATCCTTATGATTACCGGTTGAAATCATCGTGGGGCTTCTCTTGCCTGATAGAGCTTGAGGAGAAGACGGTCCTTTTCGATACGGGAGGAGACGGGGAGATCCTCCTTTATAACATGAGGGTGTTAAACAAAGACCCAAAAACCATTGACATAGTCGTGTTGTCACATATCCATGGAGATCATACAGGGGGACTCTGGAGTCTATTGCAAGAGCGCCCCACTGTGAAAGTATATATTCCGAGGTCATTTCCTACGGATTTTAAACGGAGGGTAAGAAAATATGGAGCTGAGGCGGTAAGCGTCGATGCTTTTTTACAAATAGATCGGGGGATTTATTCGACCGGCGAGATGGATCACGGAATAAAGGAACAGTCCCTTCTCATCAATGCTTCTAATGGGATGATCCTGATAACGGGTTGTGCCCATCCGGGAATCGTCAATATCCTTGAAAAAGCGAAGACGATTGCAAGGAAAGATATCTATATGGTGATAGGTGGATGGCATCTCTCCTCGGCGGGTGAACGGGAAATAAAGGGGATTATTGAGGCGTTTCTAAGGATGGGAATCGTGAGGGTGGCACCCTGTCACTGCACAGGCGATAGGGCTATGGCAATGTTTAAGAGGGAATATGGGGAAAGTTTTATCAAGGCCGGTGCGGGGAGTGTCATTACATTTTAGAAGCGTCAGGGAGGAGGATCCATGGTTCAGACAGTGATCGATCTGTTAAATGAAGCACGGTTAAGGGAGCTTGAGTCGATCAATCAGTACATGATCCATCATTATGAACTGGAGAATAAGGATTTTGGTAAGTTAGCCACCCGGATCAAGGAAATTGCCATGATTGAAATGAAGCATGCCGAGAAGCTGGCTGAGAGAATTTTGTTCCTTAAAGGAGAACCACTCTCCGAACCGGATGCAACCCCCAGAAAAGGTCAGGAGTTCGCTGAGATGCTGGCCACTGATATTGCCCTAGAGAGACGGGCTGTCAAGATGTATAACGAAGCAGCGGTCATCTGTGCTTCCGAAAAGGACCAAAAATCGAAAGATCTGTTGGAGGAGCTTCTCAACGAGGAAGAAGGCCATTTACACTTCCTTGAAAATATTAAAGCTCATGTGAACAAGCTCGGCGCAACCTATATCGCTACCCTCACGGGCAAATAAGGGTTGCATGGCCATTGCTATTTACGCATATAAGCTTTCCCTCCATAGACAGGGGGGCGAGCGGGAAACAGAATGTCGTTGATGCTTCACCAATGCTACAGGCGAAAGGTCTCCTGTAGATGAATGTCTTTTCAGCTCCAATGGCAGTGAAAGGAGGATTCTGATGGATTCGATACCCTTTTCAGATACTGCCATCGTTTCTTGCGGCACCTTGAGCCCGGAGCTGAACCATCTAAGAGAAATTGGTTTTCTGAATGCCCGCGAGATTCTGTATACCACGCCGGGCCTCCACGAGACCCCTCGCGAGCTGGAAAGGCAGCTCCTCAAACAGATCGCAAAGGCCAACGAGATGGCGAACAAGGTCATCGTGGTTTATGGGGGCAAGTTCTGTTATGTGAACGTGGACGAGCCAACCCGAACCATGAAGAGGATGATTGAGGAACAGGGACCAACGGTTAGGAGGATCCAGGCAACCCATTGCCTGGATATGCTGGCGAGCGAAGCAGACCGGGAAAGAATTGCTCAGGAGGTGGCTAGGGGTGAAAAGGTCTGGTGGATGACGCCGGGCTGGATCAAGTTTCGCCATCACGTGTTTAAGGACTGGGACAAGGGACTAGCCAATGAGAACTTTCCCCGGCACACAGGTGGAGCGATTGTCCTTGATGGGATTGGCTATATGGATCGTTATATGGCCAACCATCCTGAAGAGCTCCTGGAGTACTCTGACTGGATGGGGATCCCAATCCAGCCCTACCCTGTCCCCTTGGATCGCTTAAAAGGTTTACTTCTGGAGCAGGCAGCGACGTTCTGAGAATTAGCCCTTCTTGGCCATTCTATAAAAAGTTGGAAATGAAAACGATCTTTTCGGATCAGGATAAAGAGGAAACCCTCAGATTCCTATTGGAGGTGATCAAACCAAAATTGAGGGCAAGAGGCAGCCAATTCCTTGATTTGGAAAAGGAGACTGGAATACCAAGATGAGGTTCGGAGAGTCGTTTTATCAATTATTTTCAAAGAAAGGAGGCAAGTCCCATGGAAGAGATAGCCATTAATTACGGAAAGATGAAATGGACGGAGGCCCCTGGGTATCCAGAGGGGAGTAAAATCAAGATTCTTAGAGAGGGAGGCCCTGGCGAAGGAAAGACCTTTTTACGCAAAATAAAAAGGGGATTTAAAATGGAGGGGCATTCCCATACTACTCTGGAACAGCATTTTGTTCTGGAAGGCGGGTATGAGAGCGAAGGGAAGGTCTACAAGGCAGGAACTTATCGATTGATCCCAAAGCACAAAACACATGGCCCATTCAAATCATCTACAGGGGCGGTCATCCTGGTCGTCTGGGACCCTGAGCAGCAGGATTTATCTGCAAATTTCGAAGAAATGAAGAAGACGGTTCAAAACCTGCCGAAGGCAGAAAAGATAAAGTTTTTGAAGGATGTGGTACCGGTGGTTTGTAAAGATCTATCAGGAGATGAGCAATGTATCGATATGCTAAAAGAGGCTTTCGGTGAAACCTTTGTCAAAGAGATGATGGATAGGTCCGAGGAAATGTACATCATTTAGAGTTTAGATAAAGCCATTGTTTCATGACGGTTACGTCGGAATGGAACGATGAGAATATTCCGAGTCTTTATTAGGTTACGGTTACGAAGCCAGTTTGGTTTAGGGTCAAAGGGTTACGTCAAGTTCCTAAGACCAACAACCTAACCGAATGACGAAACCGGCATCTTTACCGTTAGACGTAGCCGTTATTCTCGAGGGAATAGAAGAGGAGAAGGTCAGGTCGAGATGAAAAGATCCAGTCTTACAGATTTGGAGGGCAGGATTAAACTTTTTGGAGAAATCGAAGAACTCGAGAGAGAAATCGAAGACATCAAGAAGATGATTCCTCCCCACTCTCTCAAGTATGAGATCCTTCAATTACTGGAAGAAAAGGAAGAAAAGCTTAAAAGGAAAAAAAGTGTTTTTAAAACCATGAGATGAAAAGGCAGTCAAATGACAGAGGAAATATTTGGGAAACCCAAATTGGGTGAAAAACTGATAAAGGGGATTGCGGCTTCACCTGGCGTGGCCATGGGGAAGGTCTGCATCCATAAAGATATTTTTTCTCATGTCCCCACTTATGCTATTGAGGATAATCAAATTGGAGTTGAGATTCAGAAACTTAAAAAGGCAATTGAAGAAGTTGAAGAAGCAATCCGGAAGGACCATGACCATATCAGAAGGCAGCTCGGGTACGGGGGATATGGAGATGCCGAAATCTTTTCGACCCACCTTTCCATCTTAGAAGACTCACATTTTCTATCGGAGGTCTTTGAGAAAATAGCCACACAGAGAATCAATGCGGCAGCGGCTGTGTTATTGCAGATCAAAAGATTCGAAGAGGTGTTCTGTAAAATTGAAGATACCTATCTTAAAGAGCGTATTTTGGATATTCGGGATATCGGAAAAAGATTGATTGAATCTTTGGCTGGGCCCACGGAGTTCGACTGCCCGTTTGAGGAAGCCGTGATCATCGCCGGCGTTGAACTGACACCCAAGGATACGGTTCAATTCAAAAGAGAGCGGGTATTGGCATTCATTACAGAACAAGGGGGAAAGGAATCGCATGCCGCCATCCTCGCCCGCTCAATGGGAATCCCGGCCGTTTTGGGAATCGAAGGGCTGCTGTCTCGTATCGAGAGGGGAGATTCTTTAATCGTCGATGGAAATCTAGGCTTTGTCGTGGTCAATCCTCCAGAAGAAGTCATTCAAGAATATCGTAGGAATCAGGAGAAGATCAAAGCTCATCGAAGAGATCTGGAAAAACTCATTACGTCTCCAATAGAGACTATGGATGGCGAACGTTTCAAGCTGTTGGCCAACATCGGAAACATGATGGATCTCGAATTTGCTATCCATTATCAAGCCGATGGGGTAGGACTCTTCAGGACGGAACTTCCTTTTATTATTGGGGACCATTTTCTCTCCGAGGAAGAACAATTCCAAATCTATCGGAAGGCCGTTGAGAGGATGAATCCGAAAGAGGTAACCATCCGGACCCTTGATTTTGGAGGAGATAAGTTCCTGGTATCTCTTCGTCCTGAAAAGAACCCGTTTTTAGGGTATCGTTCCACAAGGGCTTTTATGAAAGAAAAAGAGATGCTGAGAACTCAGCTCAGAGCGATCATCAGGTCGAGCGCTTATGGAGAAGTGAAAATTCTATTCCCTATGATCTCAAGCATTGAAGAGGTGAGGCAACTCCGGGGCGTGGTCAGAGAAGTTAAAAGTGAGTTTGTAGACAAAAAGTTCGATTTCCGAAAGGACATTCCTATTGGCGTCATGGTGGAAGTTCCTTCCCTGGCCATCATGGCATCGAAACTGATGAAAGAGATAGACTTCGTAAGCATCGGGACAAATGACCTGGTTCAATATACCCTGGCTGTGGACAGAGATAACGATTTGGTGAACCATCTTTACCAACCTCTTAATCCATCGGTCCTCTGGCTTATCAAAAATGTGGTCGAAGCTGGGGAAGCTTATCGCAAGAACGTTTCCATATGCGGAGAGATCGCCGGGGATCCATCTTACTTTCCTTTGTTGTATGGTCTAGGTCTTAGAGAATTTAGCGTGGCCCCAGTTTTAATACTGGAGATCAAGGAAATTGCCAGGCTGGTGACTAAGGAGAAGGCATCTCTTATTGCTAACAAGGCATTGGGGATGGATAATTCGGAAGAAATCAAACAGTTATTGGAGGCTTCAAGTCCTTTAAAACACAGTTAAGTTCCGTCAGGCGAAGATGCCTAAATCATGAGATGCGGGATACGATTCTAAGAGGAAGGGGCTATCCATGAGTCAATACAGGGTCATTTTCTGGCCAGAGGGAAAAGCAACAGATCACCTCAAGAAATTAGCAAAACTTTCCGGGAAGATTTTGGCCCTTGGAGAATCGATTAATCAGGTGGAAAAAGACATGGAATCAACATGGGTGGATGAGATCGAGATGAGAGATCTACGGGTTGTAAAGCGTCGATTGAAAGAAGTGGAGGAGGCCCTCTGTATGATGCGAGAGGAAATGGGTCACCTAGAGGCGAAGCATTGTAAGAAAGTCTGAGGAAAAGCTTTTTTGTCGTGCCCCTCTTTTTACCCGTTACGAAGCAAGAGTTTTTTCCGTTAATAATTCAATAGAGAAAGGAGTTGCCCATGGAAACGTTGTTCAAAGAATTCAAACTCGGCACTGCCGAGTTGGTGAACCGGTTCGTATTTCCACCCATTAAGCTTGCCTATGGCAATCCGAACGGCACGGTAACGGAGAGGCAACTCCAATTTTACAGCCAGATTGCCAGAGAAGGTCCTGCCGTGGTAATCCTCGAACCTGTCTCTGTCACTGCGGAGGGGAGAGAGCATCCCAAACAGCTCTGTATCCATCTCCCCGAAAGCGCAAAGGAACTCAACAAGATCGTTCATAGAGTTCAAAAAGAGGGTCGTCTTGTTTGCCTTCACCTGAACCATGCCGGGGCAGCCGCCAATCCCAAGGTGACAGGCATGAAACCTAAGGCCCCTTCAGTCGTAACCTGCCCGGCGAGCGGCCAGGAGTCGGAGCCGTTAAGCGAAGAGGAGATAAAGACGATCATTATAAGCTATAAATCAGCAGCGCAAAAGGCCGTAGAGGCGGGGTTCAACCTGATCGAGATCCAGGCGGGTCACGGCTACCTCCTATCCCAATTCCTCAATGGCAAAGTCAACAAAAGAAACGATCGTTACGGTCAAAATCGATTGCTCTTCGCAAGAGAGGTCGTCTCAAGTGTGAGAGAGGGCGCTCCGGATGTGCCCTGCATTGTTAGAATTTCGGGCAATGAGATGTCGCCTGAGTTTGGCATCACCCAGGAGGATCTGTTGCCCTTCCTGAAATTGGCAGAGGAGATGGGAATAAGTGGCCTGCACTTAGGTATGGGAAATGCCTGCTTCAGTCCTCCGTGGTATTTCCACCATGGCAGTCTGTTGGAAAAACCACAAATAGATGCTTTGTCCTGGACCCGTGCGCAGACTTCATTGCCCCTCATCGCAGCGGGTAGAATGGGGAGAAGGGAAAGGGTTGAGGAGATCTTGGAAAAAGGGCTTGCTGATCTCGTTGCCCTCGGAAGGCCGCTGATTGCGGATACGGAATTGATAGGAAAATGGAAGAAAGGAAAAGATGAAAAAATCATGTATTGCGGTTATTGCCTCCAGGGGTGCCTCCATCGTGTAAGGAGTGGAGAGCCTCTGGGCTGTAACCTGAACCCGGAAATCGGTTTGCCACCTCTCGCATTAACGCCTCAACCCATGACGATTCTCGTTGCCGGAGGAGGCCCTGCTGGTATGAGTGCAGCCCTCCATATGACCAGGCGCGGTCATCGGGTCACTCTTGTCGAGAAATTAGACCATCTCGGAGGGCAATTTGCTCTGGCCTGGCTGGCCACGGGTAAGAAGAGCATGAAAGAAGGGTTAGAGAGTTTGGTGCGCGCTGTAAAGGAGAACGTAGCTTCGGTAATTTTGGACAGGACCGTAGATGCGACCCTTGTTAAAGAGCTCCAGCCGGACGTTCTTGTATGGGCAACGGGCCCTTTACAAAATATCCCTGACATCCGGGGACTCAGTCATCAACATACCATCACAGCTTTAGAATTTTTCAGTGGCAAAAAGGAGGTTCGTGGCCCGAGAGTTCTTTTAATTGGGGCTGGAAGGACGGGTATCGAAATTGTCGAGAAATTGGGAGAAGGCGGGTATGAGGTCGTAGCCACAAAGCGGACAGACCCTATCGGGGGCATGATGGAAATGATTACCAAGAACTTGACCTTGATGAGGATAGGGAAGATGCCAAAAGTGACCTTGATGCCTCATACAACTGTTCGGGGATTTTCGCCCCACACGGTTGATGTAGAACAGGATGGCAAGGCGATGTCCCTCGAGCCTTTCCAGACGGTTGTTCTGTCATCAGGCATGGTATCTGCGCCAGGACCCGATGAAGAAATCCGCAAGAGTGTCTCCAGGATAGAAATTATCGGTGATGCCAGGGATGTTCAGGATATCTTCACTGCTACGCAGGCGGGTTACCAGCTGGCTATGAGGTATTAAGGGGAAGTGAAGCAAGAAGAGGAATTACGAATCCTTAAAGTCAGGCTCCACGCACTCGGATCTCGACTCTCTTTTTTGGAGGGGCGAATCAGAGAAATTGAACATAGGACCAGACCTTCTTTCTTCAAAGCTATGGTTGACCCTGAGAGATGTTCAGGGTGCGGGACATGCGAGGCTGACTGTCCTGCGGGGGCAATCGTTGTCGAGAGGATTGCATGGGTTGATGCTCAGCGCTGCATCGGGTGTGGACGCTGCGTTGAGGTATGCCCTCAGGGAGCAATCTCATTGCGTGTCGCACGATTTCACCGCAAAGGAGAGCCCGGGAGGACTTTTTGAAATAGTAATCCCTGAGTTATGGAGGACGGAATCTGCCGATCCGCTGGAATGTCATCGAAAATCTTATCAAGCGAGTGTTTTAAAATTTTTGTGGGTAAGGGCAACTATCGATATCACAAATAATCCTTATTCTTTTCAGGGGGGCTTTGTGGTTTTAAGGGATAGGTTAAGGTTATCGCTATAAGGTTTTCTCCGACATCCCTGCCACATCGTCCCATGTTCGGGAGCTTGCTGTGACCGGGAATATTTTGAAAGAAGATGTTCATCGAGCAGTAGAACAGGTGATGCACCCGGCAATCAGCCGAAGCTTGGTCGATCTGGGAATGGCCAAAGATATAACTATAAAGCATGGCAAGGTCACGCTAACCTTGGCGCTTCCCTTTCTTGACATACCCGTTTCTATCAAAGATTATCTCGTCAACAGCCTGCGCAAGGTAGTGACAGACTTAGGCGCAGAAATCGAGATCCGGATAACAGGGATGAACCAGGAAGAGCGAGAGGCCTTCTTGGCGATGGAGAAGGAAAGCTGGAAAGGTCTGCCTTGAAGAAGACTCTATGAAAATCGTGCATACGAAGCCCGACCGGCATAGGATCCTGGGGAACTTCAGGAAAGGATAGAGAAGCTTAAGCGTTACTTGCGTCCTGATTTCGTGCTGCCAAAAAGGTCTGAGGGCTTAAAGGTCTGGGAGAGAAACTTGACAGGATAAAAAAGGAAAGCCGGGGTCAGCTATGGGCAATGCTGAAACAGAAAAAATTAAGATATTGCTAAACCATTGGATTGGACATAATAAAGAGCACATCCAGGAATTCAGGGAATGGGCGGAGAAGGCAAAACGACTCGGAGAGGCTGAAACCTCTGATGACTTATTGGAAGCAGCTCAAGACATAGATAAAGCAAACGAACCCTTACTGAGAGCCTTAAGGAGATTTGAGAGCAAAAAGGGCTAAGAGGTGGTTATCAACAGCCTGGGTTACCTTGTGTTTCCGGCAATGATGGTGCTAATGAAGGGAAGACGGCAGATTCGGTGATACAAATAGAAAGAGGGTTTGATTAGAGTTCATTAGAATGGGGAGGAGGTAAAAAGTATGTCTTACAAGCTCTTAATTTTCACCTGCTATGGCGGGTGTGCCACAGGCGTTGCAGCGTCAAAATCTTATATCAGATTATGGGAAGAAAACCCGGATGAGGTAAAGATCGGGTGCCTCCCGGCTGTCATCGTGCCCTGGAAATTTAACGAAATCATGAAGAAATCAGAGAAGCGACTTTTGATCGACGCCTGCGCTGTGCAATGTGGCAAAAAGCTTTTTGAGAAGGAAGGAATGACGGTAGACCGTTACATTGAGCTTACATCAGAACTTGGCGTAAAAAAGCTAAAGAAATTACCCTCAAAAGAATTGGAGGAGGAAGTCCACAGAACGGTCCAGAAAGAAGTAAAGATGCTCTTAGGCAAACATTTAGGGCAGGAGGAGAAGAAGGAGGCCATATGAGCAAAGTCGTAGAAGTCACGGATCAAACTTTTGAGAAGGAGGTTTTAGAGGGAGGCTTTCCCACAGAGGTGGATTTCTGGGCGCCATGGTGTGGTCCTTGTGTTATGGTTTCACCCATCTATGACAAACTTTCAGACGAATATGAGGGCAAATTTAAATTTTGCAAGATTAATGTGGATGAGAATCCGCAAATGGCAACGAAATACCGGATTATGAGCATCCCATTGCAAATGTTCTTTGTGGATGGCCAGCAGGTGGATGAAATTCTCGGCGCTGTTCCTGAGCGCACGATTCGGTCGAAGGTTGAGGATATTCTAAAAAGGTTCCGGACCGATGAAAAGAAAGGCCTAAAATAATCTTTGTCTCATTAAAATCTCTGCAAAAGCGGGAATCCAGATTGAAAAAGCTGGATTCTCGCTTTTCAAATATGGAGCAAGCTTATCGAGTCTGGAATGACAAAATGTGTAAAGTCATTTCTGAGACAGGACAACAACTACAAGGGATAGCATTCGTTACGACTAAGGGATGAGATTGGAGGAAAAACTATGTTAACGGAGGAGCAAGTAAAGGAGGGCATGGAGGCAGTATTGGTGCCTGCCGCCAAGCGCAGCGTAGTTGGGCTGAATCTGGTACGTAATGTAACCATTTCCGATGGGAAAGTGAACATCGTTCTGGCATCCACTGGGCTGATTCCGGGTGCACAGGACTGGATTAAAACTAAGGCCAAGGAGGCCATCAAGAAGCTGCCTGAAGTCAAGGAGGTGAAGGTTGAATATGTGGATGCCAAGCCGAAGGACTTAAACAAAATAGAAAACATTTTCGCTGTCATGAGCGGAAAAGGGGGAGTAGGAAAGTCTTTAGTATCAGGTTTGCTTGCCATTGCACTGAAGCGTAAAAGGTATGAGGTGGGTATCCTGGATGCCGATATCACCGGCCCCAGTATACCCAAGATGTTTGGTCTGAAGGTCCCCCCAGGTGGTAATGAAAGTGGGGTGTTACCTGTATTAACAGAATCTGGTATTGAAATCATATCGATCAATCTTCTCCTGCCCAGTGAGGACGACGCTGTTATCTGGCGCGGTCCTCTGATAGGAAATACCATCAAGCAGTTTGGCGAGGAGGTTCTTTGGGGGAGGCTGAACTATCTGATTATAGACCTTCCTCCAGGTACGGCTGATGGCCCACTCACCGTGATGCAGTCCTTTCCAATTTCGGGGGTCATCGTTGTTTTCACTCCTCAAGACCTGGTTGAAATGATTGTCAAAAAGGCAGTGAATATGGCCCGGATGATGAATAAGCGCATCCTGGGTGTAGTCGAGAACATGAGTTATCTGTATGTGTCGGAAATAGATAAGAAAATTGAGATTTTTGGTCGGAGCCGGGGAGAGGAGATGGCCCGTGCTGTCAAAGCCCCGCTCCTGGGTCAGTTGCCGATAGACCCAGAGCTAGCCAAGCTCTGCGACGAGGGTAACATCGAACGCTATAATGGTGAAATCGTGACCAGGCTGGGTGAATCCCTTGCCCGAGCGCTGCCATCTGAAGTGAATTAGGAGAGTATCATGGCTTCATCATGGCAGAAATTCGAGGGACTCATTAAGCAGGAAATGAGAAAGATATACTCCGAAGCCGTTGTCGAGCACAGCATGGATCCAAGGAACCTGGGCGAGCTTGAGGACGCCAACGGCTTTGCCAGGGTTACCGGTCCATGTGGCGATACCATGTCGGTATGGCTCAAAGTAAAAGGTGATACGATTATCAACGCCAGCTTCATGACTGATGGCTGTGGCACCACTATTGCCTCCGGCAGCATGGTTACCGAGATGGTCAAAGGCAAGAGTATCAGTGAAGCCCAAAAAACGACGCAGCGCGATGTACTAGATGCTTTAGGCGGACTGCCCCAGGAAAGTGAGCACTGCGCCCTTCTGGCTGCAAATACCCTCAAAGCGGCCATAAGAGATTACATTGCAATGAAACAAGAGCCTTGGAAAATAGCATACCGCAAGCATCAGCGAGGATAGAGAAATGTTGCATACTAATCTTAAGCATCTTGAGACTGAAGAGGAGACACGAGAGGCCTTGGAAAACAACGGGAATGTGGTCATCTGCTGCGGCCGGATGGGATCAATGTGTACTCCGGTATATGCTATACTGACTCAACTTGAGACCCAGTATCCGCATGTACATTTCTATGACCAGGACTTTGATATTCCAGCAGCCAGATTTATCAAACGTCTTCCCGAGTGTGCCTCGTTTAGAGGACTGCCGTTTACGGTGTATTTCAAGAGATCAAAAGTGGTAACAGCTACTACCAGCATTCAAACCAAGGATCAGATAACTCAGATACTGGACAGGGAATTCGGGCCACATTCCTGAGTTTCCGGGGGTTGGAAACCAGAATACAGACTTGCTTATTGCTCAAGGAGGCATTGAGAGACAACTTAGACGAATTTAGACGTGCCCATGTCCTACTGGGCAATGGGTGTCGAGAGAGAAGTAAACCGTTGATAGACAACCATCACCGGGTGATTAATTATCTTCGCCTTTCGGTAACGGATCGCTGCAATCTAAGGTGTGTCTATTGTATGCCGGAGCAGGGCATTCCGTTCGTGGCGCACAGCGAAATCCTCACCTATGAAGAAATGCTACGCATTGTGCAGCTCTGTATTCAACAGGGGATTCGCAAAGTAAGGCTCACGGGTGGAGAACCTCTGGTCAGGAAGGGATTCATCGGTTTCGTTGAAAGACTTTGTAAGATTGAGGGTCTTGATGAGATCACAGTTACCACCAACGGGGTTTTACTGAAAGATTGCTACCTAAGTGGCCATGCACGGAACCTGCTTGAAGAGGAACAAAGGGGCACTGATCGTAAAAAATGACGAGACCATTTCGACAGGTTATACGGGGGCTCCAAGGGGTGCGAGGAACTGCATAGATACTGGTTACTGCCTCAGGTCAAACCATTAATGAAACCCACCGATAGCTTTTGGACGAACATGATTGTAGATTTCAGCATCGCTGGCGGGAACGCCGACAGTGCGATTTAATAGCCTTTTCTAGATTAAGTCAGGAGGAGGGTAAGAATTTGGTGAAGAAAAGAGATGAAAATGCTCAAAAAGAAGCATTTTTCAACACCACTCGGGCCTTCAAGAAAAGTCTTCCCATTCTGATGGGTGTGCTTATGCTCTTGGCCCTGGCAGATGCCCTCATTCCCAAACAGGCCTATCGTTTAATTTTTTCAGGAAACTGGTTCTTCGATCCCTTGGTGGGTGCGGCGGTCGGAAGTATTTCCGGGGGCAATCCTCTTACGAGCTACGTTATCGGAGGTGAGTTGCGGCATGAGGGAGTCAGCATGATGGCCATTACGGCCTTCATTGTTTCATGGGTAACGGTTGGAATCATTCAGCTCCCAGCGGAAGGGCTCATGCTGGGAAAGAGGTTTGCGATCGTTCGAAACGCCGTTAGTTTCTGCGCTTCAATCGGCATTGCGATTTTTGCGGTCCTGACCATTGGAATAAAATGATAAAAAAGATAATTGAGAAAGTCGGAGTCGGCGGAGCATTCCTTTTTTTGGCCGTGATGGGCTATGGGATCCTCGGGATTTTTGATTTTGTTCTGTTGAGGGATGTTGTTACCGTTCTGATAAGGCTCACGGTGCGAATTGCTCCCATTCTGTTGGTTGTCTTCGTGGTGATGCTCTTGACCAATCTATTTTTTGATAACAAAATCGTTTTCAGGTTCCTGGGGAAAGGATCGGGCTTCCGAGGCTGGACGGTGGCCATCGTAGGGGGCATTGTGTCGTCGGGCCCCATCTATATGTGGTACCCACTGCTCAGCGATTTGAAAGAGAAGGGAATGAGAGATTGCCTCATTGCCACTTTTCTGTACACTCGGGCCATCAAGATTCCTTTGCTTCCTATGATGGTTCACTATTTTGGATGGGATTTCACTCTTGCCCTGTCGATCTACATGGTTCTTTTTTCCGTGGTCAATGGAGTCATTGTTCAACGCCTGACTCAGCGAGGAGCAGAGGGATGAAAATAGCGGTGGCCGCAGTAGGTAGAGACGAGACTTCCGAAATTAGCCCCCGATCGGGACGGTCCAAATTCTATTTGATCTTCAATGAAAAAGGGGATCTGCTCGAAGTTATCTCCAATCCCTTCAGTCGGGGGGGTGGGGGTGCTGGCTTTGGGGTGGCTAAGATGCTGGCAGATAAAGGCGTCGCTATCGTCATCGGTGGGGCCTTTGGCGGAAACATGGAAGAGATCTTGAAGGCGAGAGGGCTGATGTATCGCGAAATGAACGGGAGTGCGAAAGATGCGGCGGTGCGGATCCTTGCTCAGGAAAAAGAGGATTCTAATGAATGAATCCCTGCTCGTAACTCTTCGATCTGTTTTTTCCTAATCTCCGCGGGACTTCAACACATAAGGTTCAAACACTAACACATGGGAAGGTTCTAAGCTTTTCGGACAATGTTCCACCCCTTTTGGGATGACGACCATTTCTCCTTTCTGTAAGATAATATCCTCCTGGTCTTTCAGTTGAATGACGATCTTTCCCTTATAAACATAAAACAGTTCGTCCTCGTTTGTGTGTTTGTGCCAATGATATTCGCCTTCGATGAAACTCATTCGAACAACCTGGTCGTTGACGCGCGCCACATCTAAAGGAGACCAAGGTTGATCAAGCTTTTTGATGATATCTCCCAAACAAATCTTTGAAATCATTTTGATCCTCCTGATCAGGTCAAGCCCGATGGTTTAGCCGCGTGGCTTAAACTTGGGCAAACTGAAATCCTTTGTGATGTCCTCCCACGTTACTTCTACGGGCATCTCACATCTCACCTCGTCAGGCCGACAGCCCACGATATTGGTGACGAGGCGAGGTCCCTCCTTCAGTTCCACGTCCGCCACCACATAGGGGAGGTCGTTCTCAAATCCAGGATGATAGGCCACATGATAGACAGCAAAAGTGTAAACCCTTCCTTTGCCTTCCGCCACAATCCATTCCGTCTCCTTTGAATAGCATACGGGGCAAATGATGGAGGCTGGCCAGCGGACATGGCCGCATGCTTGACACTTCTGGAATCTTAATTCGTGCTCTTTGCAGCCGGCCCAAAACTCCCTGCTGTCGCCATTCACGTAGGGAAGCGGTTTGTTGTATTCGCCCATTCATGACCTCCTTAAGATGATGCAACTATGAGTCTGGAGTGTGCCGCCATTGTCGCTGCATAAGATGATCTCGGGCAACTTTGTGTTTGTGGCTGGACCCAGTTGCCTGTTCCCGCAGCGACCCATGAGCTGCATGACTGCCTCTGATAGAGGTGTCAGGCCCATGTAATAAGCCTCGGAGAGCTGCCCTCCAGAAGTATTTACAGGCATCCTTCCGCCGGGTTCAATGGTTCCGTCTTTGAGCCAGTCCTCACCCTCGCCGGGTCCAAAGAAACCATAGTCTTGTAAGGTAATCTCCACAGTATAGGTAAAACAGTCGTAGATCTCACAGGCATCGACATCCTTCAGGGTAATCCCCGCCATTCCGAAAGCCATCTCCCCGGCCTTCTTGGCTCCTGTTGGACCGGCGAGGTGAGTCGCCTGATGAACCTCGTAGGAAGGGTTGTCCTGTCCCATTCCCATGATGAGCACAGGGGGATGTCTCAGATCGCGCGCCCTTTCAGCGGAGGTGATAATGACAGCCCTTCCACCGTCTGTCATGAGGCAAGTATCAAAAAGACGAAATGGTTCCACGATCCATCTGGCATTGTAGTAATCCTCAAAGGTCATTGGACGCTCAACCATGGTGGCGGCAGGGTTCAGGTTAGCCCATTTCCTCTGCCCCACAGCGATACGCTTCCAAGTCTCTGGGCCCGTGCGAAAGGTATGCATGGCTCTCCGTGCGGCTAAGGCATAGTTAGCTACAAGTCCGAAGTGGCCGAACACAGCGTCATCTGCCTTCCTCTCCATTAGCATGCGCCTCATGCTATCGCTCGAAAAGGCATTATGTCCATAGGACAAAAGGACATAGTTGCAAAGACCTGCCTCGAGCACGCCAACTGCGTGCTGGATGTGGCTCCTGGATCAATTGGCATCCTGGCTCAAGTAGGTGGGAGAAAGTCCGAGATGCTGGGCGACCAAATACGGGTCAACAGAAGTCTCATTTGAGGCAAACGGAAAGATGCGGTAACAAATGAGTCCGTCGATATCTTCTCTTCTTAATCCCGCATCTGCGATCGCGTTTGCGCATGCCTCAAGGTGAAAGCTTAGGGATGTTCGATCGGGAACACGACCCTGAGGCGTGTACCCGATTCCGACGATGGCGTACTTGTCCTTTAAACCCATTGTTCACCCCCTTGTAATCGGTCTCAGTGAATAGAAGATAAGGGTTCCCTCTAGAGGCAACGGCCTTTCGATAAACTCAAGGCCCTGAGCATTGTCGGAGGGTAAAGAGGCCCGTATCGTAACGAAAGGTTAGGTCTAAAGGTAATGGCTACGATGCCCGTATCGTAGATCGGTAACGCCTGGGGTTAAGAACATGACGTAACCCTCTAACCCTGAACGAAACGAGCTTCGTGACCATCAAACGTAACCTGTTAATAATGAAACGGGCTTCCTAACCCTTGCCTTAACCCGTTGCTTTACAAGTACCTGTTAGCGATGTGGATGTTTAATGGTGAGTTCGATTGCGTCAGCTTTTTCCATTACTATGGGAACATAGACGAAGGTCGAACAGCTATCCTTAAATGTTTCGAATTGAACCTGCTTGCCCTGGATCGTTATACTTTTGATGTTATCCTGTCTCATACGCAAGCAAAGAGCAAATTCCATAGGAAGATCCCACCCAAAATATCGCACCCTTGCCATCGTTGTCTCCGGATCTACCATTACCCGTTGAGGGAGATTGAAATTATTCCTTTCATTCCAAATTCTGATTCGTGAGGCACGGCGTTCACTCGCATTCTTACCCAAAGGTCTGATAGAAATGCGAAAATCACCATGTAGGATATTGACAGGATAACCTTTGTCTTTCTCCCAGGTGGCGCGGGTGCATCCCATTCTCAAAAGAGCTGAACAGGGTTCCAAACCGCTTAAAGCGATATCTCCGGCCCGGGACAAGGCGTGGTGATTGGTTTCCATGCCAAAGACCAGTGTATGCCATTTCAGGTAAGCGGGTCCACAGGTATAGTTCGTGTATTGGTCTTCTTCAGGAATATGGTAGTTATCGTGAAAGTCCTGCATATGAAGTAAGTACACTTTCTCCTTCAGGTATGACCAAGGCATATTTCCTATTTTTGTGTCACCGAAATAGTACGTCGCTAAATCCTCGAGCGTATGGATTTCATAAGGCCAACCTTTAGACTCTGCAGCCCTCTGCATTTCTTGTGCAACGTATTGATGAATCTGCTCATCCACGGCCCACCGGGTTGTATTAGCGGGGATGATGACCTCCATATCCCCCCGGTCATATTTTGAACCTGCTGTTTTACCGAGGCTGTGGAAATCGATCATCATATCAGGTGGGAACTCCTTGAAAAATCCTCCCAAAACGAGGCGTTCGGTCTTCGTAAGACTCGTCATTGAAGATCGAAACTCGTTAGAAACAAACCCTTCCGGATTCACAACGGGAACAACAATGACCACTTGTCTCTTTCTTATTTCCTCTGCATCGCTGCTGCACAGGTAACGAATGATCTCAGGTCCCACCACACGGGTTCCCAGCTCCTGCCCGTGCCTCCCTAATGTAATCACAGCAATCTGCTTATCATCATTGGATAGGGCCTCATTCGTTATAAAGACTGCCGGGATGTCCCAATGATCGGGAGATTTTCCGATCACTTCTTTTCGGGCTAAACCCTTATTTTTGGCCACCCAATCATCCAACCACTGATAGATTTCTTTCAGTCCTTCTTCCCCCATCGGGATATGATCAAATACTGCCATTTTTATCCTCCCTTTCGTGAAACGAATACAGGGTTGTTTGAGTGAAAAATCTCCAATCTCTCATCGGACCTTTATTCACGAATTATTAAGGAGTCCATAATTGAGAAAACATATTTCCTGGAAAATCTCCCCTGACCCCTCTTTGCCAAATCCCGCAAAAGGCGGGACCTTTTGCAAAGGGAGGGGAGGAGGGATTTGCTCTCAAGCGTCCATTTAATCATGGACTGATTAGTAAGTTTTCTTCCAGGAGGATCTCGGTCATCCATTTGGCCGCCCTTCCCACGACCTCAGGGCAATGGATATCGTGGGCTCCGGCATTGTGGAACTTTTCATATTCCTGAGGGTCGGGAAGATAATAGTATCGACCCAGAATTTTGTTCTGGATATCCCGGCAGACGACTGAGCCATACTCCTGAATGAACCTTTCCCTAAATCTTCTGGAGAGCTGGTGGGTCTTGAAGCGGATGCCCTCGGCATCAGAGAAATTATTTCTCTCTCTCCCCACCAGTGAGCTTAAAACCAGGACAGCCCCTATATAGGCTCCACAACCACTATCACCCGCCAACCCAGTTCCTCCTGCTAGGCCAGTGGCTGACTTAAATATATCATCATTCCTAATTTCCAGGGCATCTTGGAGTGCAGCGATCACACATTGACTGCATCCCCTGTATGTTTTTTCATATTCTTTCCCTGATTGGTAGGCCTTATCCGCTATTTCCGCTATCGACTTTTTCATGAATTCGCTCCTCCCTCAACCCGGCCCCCACCGAGGCATCTCGAGATTTTCTGGCCTGAGGCCAATCCAAAGAGATCTCCTCCCTTCATTCTCCGCAATTCCTTCCTTACCTTGAGAACATCCATAAACATTTTGTCAAAGTACCCCTCACAAACTGATGTTCCTTTTCCCTATCCTTTTTAATATCTCCTCTGCTGCCATCATTCCGCTGATAGAGGCCTGCATCAATCCCCGTGTAATTCCAGCTCCATCACCAATAAAAAAGAGATTTCTTATGTCTGTTTCCAAAGCAGGTGAGAGTTTTATCCGGTTGGTGTAGAATTTTACCTCCACGCCGTAAAGCAAAGTATGCCTTGAGTGAATACCTGGGGTTATCCGATCCAAGGCTTCAAGCATCTCAATGATGCTTTTCAAATGTCGGTAGGACAGAACAAAACTGAGGTCACCCGGAGTGGCCGAACTCAGAGTGGGTTGAGTAATACATCGATTGATGCGTTCGGGCGTAGAACGTCTCCCATCAAGGAGATCGCCTAATCTCTGAATAATCACCCCGTTTCCGAGAAGGTTGGCTAATCGGGCAATATATTTTCCATAGCCGATGGGATCGCGGAAAGGTTCCGTAAACGTACTTGAGACGAGGATTGAAAAGTTGGTATTTTCGGTCCTCTTTGTGGAATAACTGTGGCCATTCACGGTAACAATTTCATCGATCGTCTCAGTGACCACTTCCCCAAACGGATTCATGCAGAATGTTCGCACTCTATCGTCAAACGTTTTTGAGTAGTAGATGAATTTCGCTTCATAGGCGATGTCAGTCAGCTTTTGCAGAACGGAGGCAGCCGCTTCCACACGAACCCCAATGTCTACAGGACTCGGAATGGAAGTGATCCCGAGGTGTTGGACCTTCTTCCTAATCCATTCTGCGCCTACACGGCCTGGTCCACAAATAACAAAATCAGCCTCCACTGGATTACCATTCTGGAGTAATATCCCCCTGACTTTTCCGTCATTTACAAAAATCTCTTCTACAGGGGTCTCAAAAAAGATATCTACCTTCCCCTCTAAGGCCTCGCGGATTTTCTTTAGGAGAAGGACGCAGTTCTCCGTCCCCAGGTGTCTTATTTCCATAGGCACGAATTCCAGACTTGCCAGTTTTGCCTCTTGATAGAGGGCTTCTGTCTTATCAGAGGATTGGCCGAAGACTTCTTTAGGGGCACCAAAGGAAAGGTAGATGTCATCGGCTTTTTCCAGAAAATCCATTAATTCGGTTTGAGGGAGAAATTCGCTTAGGAAACCACCCACCTTCGGTGAGAGTGTAAGCTTACCATCGCTAAAAGCACCGGCACCGCCCCAACCGCAAAGCAGTTCCATGCCACGCCCTCTTTTTCTCTCATCAATATCCTTTCCCTTTTCGAACATGGCGATGTCCTTGATACCGGCTTCTGACAAAGTAAGAGCAGAAAAGATGGCCGATGGTCCTGCGCCGATGATCACAACCTGATATTCTCTTTTCATATTCATAAGGAATATTCCTGAACCTGCATCTCGTCCCTAACCTATATCTCCCGCGACGAAATCGGTCAGATCTCTTTCTCTCAAAAGGCTCCTTTTCCACTTTTTAATAGAGGGGACAACATAAGGTAAGAGCCTCATGGAATAATAAGGAGGAAGTAAAGGAAGTCCCACGAGATCCCCAAAGACGATGAGGATGAACAGATGGTCCAAATGGCCTCTCATTTTCTTCGTTTCGAGGTCCATCTCATGGAGGGTCATTCCATACATGATCTCCTTTAAAACCTTGGGAAGAGATTTCATTTTCTTAATTGAGTGAAGGAAGATGTTTGTCATTTGTTTCTGAGGAACCTATTCCCTTAATGTGGCAATCAGTCTTTTCGGCTTAAGAAAAAGATCCAGGGCATCAGAAATGTTCTTGACCAGGATATCTGCTTGCTTCAGCGCCGTGACGGAAACTCCTTCGTCTCCTAGAATGGCAATTCCAAGTCCAGCCTCTTTGAGAATGAGTTGATCATTACTCCCGTTCCCGATCACAGCGGTCTTCTCAAGGTCCTGGGTTTTCAAGAAATTGAATTTCCCTTGTTTGCTATCTTTCCCTTCTATCTTGATCAACTCTGCTCCTAACTCACGAATTTCTTCTGTGGCTGTACCCTGAGTATCAGCCGTCAAGATAAAAGTCTTCACGTGCCCGGCGAGGGAGTTGATCTTCCTTTTTATTTCAGGAAGAATTTTCCCGTCCGTAGCGAGGGTGCCATTTAGATCCAATACCACATTTTCAATCTCCATCGTTCCCCATCCCGGGATATTTATTTGTATCACCCTTCCGTCCTCCTTAATATATGTTTGTGAGTGATTGAGAACACGGACAAATAAATACGACACTCGAATCTCGAAATCCGAAACAAATTCGAATTTCAGATAACAAGAATTCTAAAGGAGTTTTGACCATTTGTATTTAAGAATTTTGAAGTTGTTTCATATTTTGCCTGCCTGTAGGCAGGGATTTCGTGCTTCAGATTTTTTCTATTCAAACTTCCAGGACACTTCCAACACACCAACCGGCCCACGAGATTCTCACACAATAGGGTGATTCGCATCTTCATTTGTTCATCCCCTTCTTTGAATTTCGACTTTGCAATACCGGTCCATAGGAAGATGAGCAAACTGAACAGCGCCAATGCAGGGGGCCACGTATTTCACTGGCCATTGGTTCCCCAAGATATTAAAGAATTCAAGACAGGAGGAACAGACATGAATACCATTGGCAATGGAATAGGGGGCCTTGACCCCATTCAGAGTGACAAAATATTCAGGGTCAAGAAAGTTGGCATGGTTTGCTGAATGGCTTAATAGGATTTTATCGAAATCGAACGGTTCATTTTCTCGGTGGCGCTCAAACCATCTCTGATAAAAATCTCTCTCCGGCGGTTCCGGCCGATCCCATTCGGGAGGTTTCTTCTTTCTATATTCCTCCGATTTAACCAACGAGGCCATCTCCTCAAGAGTCGGAAGTCGATCAGGGTTAAGATCCGAATCCACGATGACGATCGGGTTCCCAACGTCAGAAACGCGCTGTAGAGAGCGGCTGACAATTAAGAAATTCCTTGCCTTCTCAGATTGGCGATACCAAGAGGTCCTGCGCTTGCAAAAACCATCCCAAGCTGAGGGGATGACAACACCCATTTCCAATGAAGGTCTTAACACCCGGCAGGGAATCCGACTCTCCTCCATTACGGAAATTCCTTGTTTCTTGAGGCCTTCCATGAATCTCTTGAATTTCCGCGAATCGATCCAAAGGTAATATTTCTGATAGCTCATTGCCAAAGGTATTTTTTAAGAAATCATAACACAAGATATCCCGAGTTCCAATGAAAACAAAACGGCCGGAAGATGTTTCATTTCCAGAGAAGAGGTTTTATGTTATATTTTCATCATGATCAGTGTAGAAGAGGCATTGGATCAGATACTATCTCGAATTGGGCCCCTCGGTTTTGAAAAAATCTCCATCCTGGAAGCCCTGGGGAGGGTGTGCGCAGAGATAGTCTTAGCCAGCCGGGATATCCCAGCATTCGATAATTCAGGGATGGATGGCTATGCCGTGAGATCTGAGGACGTCCGAGAGGCTTCTTCAAACCGTCCCGTCCAGTTGGAGGTGGTGGGCGATCTTCCTGCAGGTTTTCGTTGGGAAAAGAGATTGGAAAAAGGAAAGGTTGTTAGAATCATGACTGGGGCTCCCATTCCGGAAGGAGCAGACACGGTTGTTCCTCTTGAAGATACGAGGGAGAAGGATGGGTTTATCTCGATTTTCGAGGCTGTCGCTCCAGGGCACTACATTCGAAGGGCTGGAGAGGATGTAAAAAGAGGGGACCCGGTCATCTCTACCGGAGAGTTGATCCGTCCAGCAGAGGTGGGGATGCTTGCTTCTGTGGGGCGCTCCTTTGTTTCCGTGTACCAGAGGCCTCTCGTAGCGATTCTTTGCACAGGAGAGGAACTGGTGGATGTGGATGGGGATTTAGAGGGGGTCAAGATCGTTTCGAGCAATTCCTATACATTGGCTGCCCAGGTGATGGATTGCGGTGCGGTCCCAATCCAACTAGGTATTGCCAGAGATCGAAAGGAAGAGATCAAAGAGAAGCTTCTTCAAGGACTTCGGGCAGATATGCTTATCTCCTCAGCAGGGGTCTCGGTCGGTGATTATGACTTCGTCAAAGATGCCCTCATTGATCTCGGAATGGGAATGGTCTTCTGGAAAGTGGCCATCAAGCCAGGAAAGCCTGTGGTCTTCGGGACGATTCAGGGGAAACCTGTCTTCGGTCTCCCGGGGAATCCTGTTTCATCCATGGTCTCTTTTGAACAGTTTGTGAGGCCTGCGATTCTAAAAATGATGGGCCATCGCCAAGTTTTTCGGCCTGTCATTGAGGCGATCCTGAAAGAGGATGTCCGGAAGAAACCCGGAAGGCGCCATTTCATCCGAGCATTTGTTTCTTTTGAGAATAATAGATATGTTGCTTCGGTGACCGGACCCCAGGGATCGGCCATCTTGAAGTCGATGGTCAAAGCCAATGGCCTGGTCATCATCCCCGAAGATCAGGAAATGGTGAGGGCAGGGGAAAGAGTTAAAGTCCAACTTCTTGACATAGTTCGGAGTAATTCGTTCGGAGTATAAGAAATTAAGAGGCCAAAATAATATTTTGGGCTCCGAACTCCTAACTCCGAACTAAAAACTCACACGGAGTGTGCAGATGATTCCCATCATTTCTATTGTTGGAAAATCGGATAGTGGAAAAACCACTCTGATCGAAAAACTTGTGCCTGAATTAACCCGTCGAGGATATCGGATCGCTACGGTGAAACACGATATCCATGGCTTTGAGGTGGATCGTGAAGGTAAAGATAGCTGGCGGCACAAGCAGGCAGGGGCCCATACGGTCATCATCTCATCGCCCAAGAAGGTGGCCTTAATCCGGGATGTTGAGAAGGATCTGACCTTAGAGGAGATCAGGGAAAAATTGGTTCAGGATGTTGACCTCATCCTTTCAGAGGGTTACAAAAAGGATGTTCAACCCAAGATCGAGATTTTCCGAAAAGAGAAACATAAAGAACTCCTCTGCACTAAAGAGGATAACCTGGTCGCCATCGTGTCAAACAGGAAGTTCCGTGTCGGAGTCTCCTGCTTCTTTCTGGATGATATCAAAGGGGTTGTGGACTTCATTGAGAAGAAGTTTCTCCAATCTGAAAGGGAAGGGGAAGTTTTCCTTAAGGTAGGCGGGGAGAAGATTCCAATGACTCCCTTCGTGAAAAGCTTTGTGACCAGTACGGTTAAAGGAATGCTCACCTCCCTGAAGGGCTGCGAAAATGCCCAAAAGATTGAAATTCGAATTGAAAGTAGAGAAAAGTAAGAAGGAAACTAAGTTTTCGGTATTGTTCCGATATGCAGCTTTACCTACAAATTTTCATCTCAGTATAGGCTGAAACGCCGGGGATTGCAGATTGGAAGAGTGGAGGGCTCACGGCCTCCATGGCTCATTATCAGCCACCGCATTGTGGTGCACTTACGGTCGATTCTTGTATTCTTTCAATATATTTGCTTCCGCATTTAAGGCATTTTAACTCTTTTTCCTCTCTGGGACCACGTGGCACCGGCACCTCGAAATTGGATTTGCACTGGCGGCATGTGAGTTCCCAGGTCATTTTGATTTCCGGCTTATTCTTTCTTGGCATTACTTTTAACCCTGATACAACGTCAGGTTTTAACACTGTGATAAGGACTCAGTTTTGAATAATTTCAATATACGATGAAGTAATAAATATGTCAATAAAAGACACCAACGTTTGTCGATTGAAATTAAGCATTTTTTGATAAAATACCCAGATGTTGATTTCGGGAAGGAAGACCCGGAATGGTTCCATGGAAAATCCAGAGGCAAAGTCCTCGGCGTTATCACATTAGATTCAAAAGCTAAGGCATCACCCAAAGGGATTCTTCCCTTAGAGCAACTTTGATCTTTTCCCCTGCTGAAATGTTCAGATTGCGAAAGGCATAATTGGGGATCGAAATTTCAAAAAGGATCTTCCCCTCTGTCGTTTGGAAATCGATGTTGTGATATCTTCCTCTATCGATGATATCGAGTATTTCTCCCTCAAAGATGTTTTGCCTCAAGGAGTCCTTGACCGGCTTTCCCTGACGTATGATCATGACCTCTTCCGGTCGAACAAAAAGATCGACCTCCGTTCCCATTTCAAACTTCCCTTGACACAAACCCATTGGCACAGAAAGCTGAAGGCCGTTTACTCGGAGCATCACTCGTTGAAACGATTCCTCCCTTCTGACAACTTTTGCCTTGTAGAGATTTCTTGCTCCCAAAAATTGAGCGACCTTTCTCGATTTAGGTTTTAGAAAGACCTCATCCCTTTTCCCAACCTGTTCTACCTTCCCATCGATACAGATGGTAATTCCGTCAGCCAAGAAATATGCTTCTTCGAAGTCATGGGTGACACATAGCGTGGTCGTCCTGAAGGAGGAATGAAGTGTTTTCAAAAGATGTTGAATGTCAGCTTTTATGGCTGGATCGAGGCCGGAGAGAGGTTCGTCTAGGAGAAGGAGTTTGGGCTTCGGTGCTAATGCCCTGAGGAGAGCAACCCTTTTCTTTTCTCCTCCGCTTAGGTTTGCCGGATATCTCTCAAGAAGGTGGCCAATCCTCATGACTTCAACGAGGGAACCGATATCGTTTTCATGAAGCTTCAGGTCGAGGTTTCTCGCTTTGATCCCAAAGAGGATATTCTCTCTTACTGTCAGGTGAGGGAAAAGCGCCAGGTCCTGCGGCACATAAGAAATTTCTCTCTGTTCGGGTGGCAGTTTTTGAACTTCCCTATCGCTCAGTAGAATTCTGGCGCGCCTGGGTTGGCGCAATCCCATAATGGATTCAAGGATGAGGGTTTTTCCACTCCCTGTTGGGCCCAGTAGGAAATGAAACTCTTCTTCCTCAATCTGGACATTGAGATTCTCTATCTTGAACGAATCAAAAAGGATGGTAAGGCCTTCGATCTTAATCATATCGATATCTTTTTCCGGTCAATCGGATGCTGTAAAGGGTTAAGAGCCCAAAAACCACTAGAATAAGGATTAACACGATCGCTTTGTCTATGTTGGCAGAGGCGATAGCCGTAAAGATAGCAATGGGCATGGTCTCAGTTTTTCCTGGCATTGCCCCTGCGAGGGTAACCGTGGCCCCAAATTCTCCAACGGCCTTTGCCCATGAGAGGATTACAGAAGCAAGGAGGCCTTTGAAAGCGAGAGGAAGGGTAACTCGGTAAAAAGCCTGCCATGAGGATGATCCGAGGGATCGAGCAACCGATTCATACCTTGGAGAGATTTCATCGAGTGAAGCCTTCATTAATCGCGTAGCGAGTCCTGCAATTGTAGCAAATTGGGCTAAAATGACGCCGGGAATTTCAAAAACGAAAAAGATGCCTTTGTTTTGGATCAGTTCCCCTACCGGGGTATTAAAAAATACGAGAAAAGAAGCGCCGAGAGCCACAGGTGACATGATGATTGGAATTTCCAGAAAGGTATCGACGATTCGTTTGCCGGGAAATTCGAAGCGGGACAGAGCATAAGCAGAGGGGAGCCCGATCATCACTGCAAAAAATGTGGCTGTCGTCGCTGCAACAAGGCTTAATCGGATAGAAAATAGAGTGGAAGACTGTGTGAAAGCCTCCCAGAACCCTTTACCGCCAATAAAATAGAAAAGCGAAAGGATGAGGCCCAGGTAAAAGAGAAAGATGCAGAAGGCTGCTCCCAACATGGTATATCTAAATCCCATGTGATCTCCTAAGTCTCAGTGCAAATTTCAATACCCAAATCCCTGCCTACCGGCCCCGGTCCCGACCGAGGACGGGGTAGGCAGGTTGAGCAAACCCCGGGCTTTCGACCGGGGATAGTCAAAGGGTTGATTATTATTTGCTTACTGGTGCCTGCCTTCCGGCAGGCAGGGAATTTAGTTATTTGCCCGCCATTGTTTTCCATTCCACCGGAAGAATATACTCGCCACCCACGGGGGTATTCGGGTTTACGAAACGATGTGCTTCATCAAGATCCATAAGATAGTGATGTTTCCGAAAGATGGTCTTCCCCTGGGGAGAGACAAGAAAATCAAAAAATTGTTGAGCCAAAGTTTTGTCCCGTGTAAATTTGGAGACAGCTATTGGAATATATCCAATTCTGGGAATCTCGTCCGGTTTCAAATAGATCGTCTCAATCCGCTCAGGGTCCCAATACTGGAATACCCTCCAGCCCAAAATGGCATCTACTCCCTTAAGGGAGATAATGGTTGCGGTTTTTTCACAACTTTCTGTATAGTTGACCAAATTTTTCTTGAAGGCTTTCTTCTCCCAAGAGGTTAGATTCTTTTCGATAATTTCAACAGCATAGGTTCCGACACAGACCTGCTCAGGATTGGCGATGGCTACTCGAACCCCACGATGGGTTAAATCTTTGAGCGAGTGGATGCCTTTTGGATTTCCTTTCTGGACATTGATGGCAGGAACGAGATAGACCACGATTTTCTCTGTTTCTGGAAAAACAAGGCCTTCCTTTTTTGCCTTTTCCATAAAGTCTGAAGACCCGGGGAAGTAAAGGTCGCCTTTCTTTGCTAGTTTCATCTGCGAAAGGACAAATCCCGAGCCTCCAAAGATGACATCAACCGATATTCCAAATTTCTTCTTGTAGGAATGGATGACTTCCTCAGTTGCAGGTTTGCTGGCCGCCCCGGCAAAGATAAGCAGTCTGGGAGGAGACGATTCCGAACGTTGAGATAACGAGAAGAGAAAGACGGCCGGCAAGAGGCAGAAAATCGCGAAGCGTATGCCTGCCGAACGGGCAGGCGAAGCGCCTGACAGCGGCAGGCTGGCATAGCGTAACAAAAATTCACAAAGAGAGAGGGGTAACTTCATCTTTTGTTTGTGATAAGGGAGGAAAAAATTGGTTCCTTTTTATCTCACTTGACCCAACTAAGGTGCCTTTGAAAGACCTTTCCCAGAGTCTTCTCTACATCCTTACGAAACCGACCATAATGCTCCATCAATCTCTTTGCCTCAGGCGTGACTTTCGAGCCTCCTCCGGATTGTCCACCTACTTTTCGTTCTATAAGACAGAAGCCAAGTCGTTGCTCCAACGTCCGGATCAGGCGCCAGGCTTTGCTGTAGGCCATGCCCATCTGATTGGCAGCCTGATGGAGGGATTTCGTTTTTTCGACTCGTTTTAGAAGCTCATGGGGACCATCCCCGAAGGCTTTCCCATTGTTATCGAGCCAGATTTTGTACAAGAGTTTCATTATGTGTCGTTCAGTAGCGTTATTCTTTAATCAGAATAACGATAGTTTACAAGATTCTTTTCCAACTGTCAACCCTAGAGGATAGTTCAGTGTGATGCCTCAGAAACTGCGAAAAAATAGGTCTGGTCTTTTCTTCGCCCTTTCAGGACGAGTCTCTTTCCAAAACTTCAGAATCGCGGAGCGCCATAAGGAGGGCAACCTTTCTCGGTAGTAAGCCTTTGGAGTTATTGCCATTGAAGCCACTTGAGTTAACGTGTAAAAGGTACCGCCCTGCCTTCGCCGACCTACCTACGCCCGCTGAAGCGAGGGCTTCGCGTAGGCGGGAGCGGCTACGCG
>SMTZ1_10000356_pt1 | contig 41443 bp, 37 predicted proteins | sample DeeMarSWOR136_30_FD_25667 | JGI IMG/M metagenome (IMG submission 25667) | reverse complement strand
AAAAAAGCTGTTCTAAAACTTGCTATCCCAATGATTATTGCAATGTCTGCAAACACTATTTATAATCTTGTAGATGCAGTATGGGTGTCTGGTTTTGGTCAGACCTTTTTCACAACAGCAACTATTAGTGAAATTGGTGCAAGTGCACTTGCAGCCGTTGGTTATGTAATGCCTTTTTTTATGATGCTTATTGCAATTTCAGTGGGTATTGGTATAGGTGGTGGATCTGCTATATCAAGAAGAATTGGTGCAGATGACAAGAAAGGTGCTGATAATTGTGCAATACATTCTATTATAATTTCCTTAATTATTGCTTTTATTTTTACAATTATATTATTTTTATCAGCTGATAATATATTTATATCAATAGGAGCAGCAGAGATTTCAAATATGGCTGTATCTTACGGCAGAGTCATTTTTGCAGGTAGCGTTTTTATTTTTTTTGCTAATAATACATTAGCAATACTCAGAGCAGAAGGTGATGCTAATAGAGCTATGTATGCAATGCTCTTTGGTGCAATTCTTAACATAATTTTAGATCCAATATTTATCTATACATTTCGTCTTGGTGTTTCTGGAGCGGCCTATGCAACAGTTCTATCAATGGGAGTAACATCGATGATTTTGTTTTATTGGACTTTTATAAAAAGAGATACTTATGTTTCTTTCGATATTAAGGATTTCAAATTTAAAAAAGATATCCTAATGGACATATTTAAAGTAGGTCTGCCTGCATCGTTTCAGCAATTATCTATGTCTATTACTATGCTCGGGATAATTATAATTATAAATATGGCTGGTGGAGGAAATGAAGGGGTTGCAGTTTATAACACTGGATGGAGGATAGTCATGATTGCAATCTTACCATTACTTGGAATGGCAACTGCTGTAACATCTGTAACTGGTGCAACATTTGGTTCTAAATCATATGATAAATTAAACACAGCTTATATGTATGCATCTAAAATTGGTTTAATAATTGAGATAATTCTTGCAATAATTATATTTATAATTGCACCTTTAATTGCTATTGTATTTACAACAAGACCTGAGGATATTATTATTAGGAATGATTTGACATTATTTCTTCAAATTTCTGTTTTCTTTTATCCTAGTGCTTCAATTGGTATTGCTTCATCGGCAATGTTTCAAGGAACTGGAAAAGGTACCTATTCACTTATTGCAACATTATTAAGAACAATTATTTTAACAATTGTCTTTGCATTGATATCCACACTTATTTTTAATGCAGGAATCATAGGCATATGGTGGTCAATTGTATTTGCAAATTTAATAGGATCAATTGTATCCTTTGCATGGGGTAAAATCTATATTAAAAAGCTTTTTAATACAATTAAGGAAAAAGAAACCTTAATTTAAAATTATTTCATTATATCTGATTTAAATTCAATTTCTAATTTTTTACTTTCATTCAGCTCTCAAATATATTAAAAAGCAATATTATATTTCATTTCTTTGTGAAAGTAAAAAGCGATTATATAAAACAAGATACCGTTGAACAAAGGGAATATCAAGTAAAAATTGCTAAGTCTGCAATCAAAGAAAATACACTTGTAGTTTTACCAACAGGTATGGGTAAAACAATAATTGCCCTTCTAATAATTGCAGAAAAACTCAAAGAAGAAAAAAATAAGATACTTTTTTTAGCACCAACCAAACCATTAGTTATACAACATGCAGAATTTCTTCGTAAATTTCTTATAATAAACAAAGAATCTATAACAATTTTTACAGGAGAGATTTCCCCTGTTAAACGTAAGGATTTGTGGAAAAATTCTAGAATTATTGTTTCAACACCGCAAGTAATTGAAAATGATTTACTTTCTAAAAGATTAGATTTGAAAGATATTTCTTTTATAATATTTGATGAATGCCATCATGCCGTTGGTGAGTATGCATATGTTTTTGTATCTGAGATGTATCAAAAACAACGCAAGGATGGCCTTGTATTGGGGATGACAGCATCACCTGGTAATGACATTTTAAAGATTCTTGAGGTTTGTAAAAACCTAAATATTTCCAATATTGAAATCAGGACTAAATATGATTTAGACGTTAAACCTTATGTTCATGATCTAAAAATTACATGGAAAGATATTCTACTGCCTAAAGAATTTGCATATACTATTCAGCTTTTAAAAAAAGCTCTTTCTGAAAGATTGCAAATTTTAAAAAACGTAGGAGTTGTTGAAAGCTCATCAACTTCACTTATCAATCGCACAAAATTACTTGATGCTCAAAAAAAGATTCAAATAGAGATTCGTTCTAGACAAAAACCTCCTAAAATTTTATTTAAAGCAGCTTCTACCCAAAGTGAAGCCATGAAGATACATTATGCATTAGAATTACTTCAAACCCAAGGTGTAAATGCATTAAAAAATTACTTTCAAAGATTAGGAAAAGAAGCATGCTCAAAAGACAGCAGTAAAGCATCAAGATCTATAATGGCAGATAACAATATTCTTGAAGCGGTTGCATACGTAAAATCATTAGATATTGAGCATCCTAAGATAAATGAAATTGCCGAGATAGTTGAAAAACAATTTGAAATAAATCCTAAATCAAAGATTATTGTATTTACACATTATCGTGATACTTCAAAATACATTACAAAACTTTTAGAAAATGTAGATAAAGCAAAACCATCACAATTTATTGGCCAAGCTGCAAAAGAAGGAGACAAGGGTCTAAGTCAAAAAGAACAGGCAAAAGTAATTGAAAAATTTAAAAATGGTATTTATAATGTTTTAATAGCAACATCTGTTGCTGAAGAAGGTCTTGATATACCATCAACAGATCTTGTAATTTTTTATGAACCTATTCCTTCTGAGATAAGAGCTATTCAAAGAAGAGGTAGAACTGCAAGAAAAATGCCAGGTAAGGTAATTATATTAATTACAAAGGAAACTTCAGATGAAGGTTATTATTGGGCTGCAAAAAGAAAAGAAAAAAGAATGCGGTTAGAATTAGAATTGATACGATCAAAGCTAAAAAAGGAATTTGAGGATGCATCAAAATTTTATAAAAAAGAAAAAAATGGAGATATAAACCAAAAAACCTTAACCGATTATAACATAAAAAAAGACCAAATAAAAATCATTGTTGATAATCGAGAATATAGGTCTAATGTTGTTAAAAACCTAGCTATAAAAGAGACTTTTGTTGAACCTCAACAATTAGATGTTGGGGATTATGTCTTATCATCCAGAATCGGTGTTGAAAGAAAAAATGTTGAGGATTTTTTAGAATCATTAATTAATGGTAAACTTTTCAAACAAATGGCACAATTGAGAGATGCATATTCACGTCCTATTTTAATTCTAGAAGGTGAAAATCTTTTAACTAAGAGAAATATAAACCATAATGCTATTTTTGGTAGCCTTGCATCAATAAGTGTTGATTTTGGAATTCCTGTTCTAACTACAAAAGATGCAATGGAAACTGCTGATTTATTAAAAGTTATTGCACAAAGAGAACAAAGAGAAGATAAAAAAGCAGTGGCTATTCGTGGAGAAAAAACACAGATGTCTATTAGGGAAAGACAACAATTTATTATTGAAGGTCTGCCAAATGTTTCGGCAGTTATTGCCAAAAGACTCTTAAATCATTTCGGAAGTGTAAGAGATATTGCTAATGCAACTGAAAAAGAGCTTTTGGAAGTAAAAGGGATTGGTAAGAATATCGCCTCAGATATAATAAAACTTTTAAATGCAAATTATCTTGAATCCACATCTTTGGAACAATAGGTTAAGAAGTGGAAATTTCTCTAAGAATTATAAAAATAATGGGTATATTATTTGTTTTATAGAATTTCGACTTAATTTTAGATCTATTTCTTCAAAAACATAAATTCTAGAATCATCAAAGTAAACAACTTCTATTTTTTAATCATCCCAAATATTTAAATTTAGTTCTCTATTACACTGCTAAACTAGTAAAGGTGATATCTATGCCAGCTGACGATAAAATTGCACAAGTTTGCGATGGATTAAATATGCTTCATGAAGATAATTCTATTCCTAGAAATATTAGAAGGGGTGCAGAAGAAGTTAAAAATACATTATTAAATGAGCAGGACCCTTTAGATGTAAGAGTTGCTACTGCTACTTCACGACTTGATGAACTCGCAAATGATCCCAACATTCCCCTTCATGGAAGAACCTTGATTTGGAATATCATGAGTCGTTTGGAAGAAATAGCATAAGATTTTCTTCTTAAAATTTAATATATTAATTATGTTTGACCGGGAGTTAGATATATATGATTAGAATAGGACAAGCAGGTATACCTTTATCCTGCAAAGGTCGAACGAATAAAGACGGGCTTGTTTATACTAAAAAAATTCTAGATTTAAACGCTATGGAAGTTCAATTTGTTCGTGGACTTTATGTGATGGAGGATGAAGAAGCTCAATTTATGAACCAGTATGCAGCTGAAAATGATGTAGAGTTGCATGTTCATGCTCCGTATTATATAAATTTAGCAGGTAGCGGTGAGGAGTTTGATCTTAGTTTTGATAAAATCTTATACTCTGCAAGACTTGCAGAAAAAATGGGTGCAAAAACTATTGTAACTCACCCTGGGTATTATGGAGAGCATACAGAAAAAAAATCATTAAAAAGGATAATTAAAAATACAAAAAAACTTCAAACGATACTTAAAAAAGAAAAGATTAAGGCAAAGATTGGGCTAGAAACTATGGGTAAGAAAAGAGTTTTCGGAAGTATCGAGGAAATAATTGAAATTTGTACAAATATAAAAGGTGTTATTCCAGTAGTTGGTATAGGCCACATTCATGCTAGAACAAATGGGGGTCTTAAAAAAAGGGAAGATTTTGAGGAAATTTTTCAAAAACTTAAACCATTAAGATTAAAACATTACCTAATTCATATAACAGGAGTTTTATATGAAAATGGTAATGAATATTACCATATTCCAATTAAAAAAGGTGATATGCCTTTAGCTCCTTTAATAGAAATCATTCTTGATAATAATTATGATGTTACATTAATTTCGGAATCCCCTCTCTTAGAGCATGATGCTGTATATATTAGATTGCAAGTAGAAAAGGCTATTATGAAAAGGACCGGAAAAGAAGAAGCTGATTATAGGGATCTCTCGGAGATTCTATGAATAATGAAAATATTTTTTATGGATCAATTGAATATATTCAGAAAAAAATAAAGGATATTCTTGATAATGTTTCTCAAGAAGATGTCTTAAAGATAAAAAAATTATTTTTTAAATCGAATCGTATCTTTGTATATGGCGCAGGTCGATCTGGTCTTGTTGCAAAAGCTTTTGCTATAAGACTGGTTCATTTAGGATTTCAAACGTTTGTAATCGGTGAAACGATTACTGCACCTGTTCGAAAAGGGGATCTTGTTTTAATTATTTCAGGTTCAGGTGAAACACTACCGGCAGTTATGACTGCTGAAATTGCAAATAACCTTAATGCTTATGTTGTTTCAATAACTGCAAAAAAGAAATCTGAAATTGCTAAATATGCAGATATTACATTTTTTATATCCTCAAGTTGTAATGAAGTTGAAAGAAAAAAGTTTGCACCGCTTGGAACACTTTTTGAAGCAAGTGTTTGGATTTTATTAGATGGTATTATTGCTGATCTTTTGGACAGCAAGAACGAATCAGAGGAAAGTATGCGTAGCAGACATGCTACTTTGGAACAATAGAGTGATAAAAAAAATTTGAAATTTTTAAATATTAAATTATAATACCTATGTCAATAAGTCACTGAGGAGATCTAATATGAAAAAAGATACATGTGTGTTAACAAACGTTATAGAAACTGAACTTGATTTAATAAAAAGACATATTCATGTCTTTAAAATATTGAAAGAAAAACAACCCTTAGGAATAAACAAATTATCAGAAATTACAAAATATCCAAAACATATGATACGTTATTCTTTAAGGATTCTTGAACAAGATAAATTAATAGAACCATCACCAAAGGGAGCAATAACTGCAAAAGATGCTTCGGTAAATATGTTAATATTTAAAAAATCACTTGATAAAATTGGTAAAACAATCGATGAATTAAAAAAAGATAGCTAGAAATATTCTATTGAAAAATGATTTTAAAATCAAATTATCAATGGACCTAAGAAAGCTTCAGTGAAATTATATTATATTGTACATAAAAATAAAAATCAGTTATATATTATATTTTGTAACATTTTTCTATAAAAATCTTTATATGTTATTATTTACTTATTTCTATGGAGGTAAAGGAAAATGAAAAAGATATTTTTTGCAGCAATAATAATAATGTTATTATTCAGTGTAGTTAAAGCTGGTAATATAAATAATGAAGAAAATGAAATAACACTGGCAAAATCTTTCTACTTTTCTCAACCAGTAATAAAAGAATCAGACTCTTATATAACTTTACAATTACAAGAAACATCTCATACTTTGCAAAACCCTGGGCAACCAGAATTACCCATGTTTACTTACTCTTTAGATCTTCCATTTGGAACAAAGATTATAAAAATTAAATTTTTAGAAAAAAGTGTATTTGAACTTGATTTAACAAAAAAAATCAGACCAACACCACAACCTGTAGAAATGGCAAATCTTAACATAGAATCTTCGGGTTTAATTGAGGATTCAAAGGTCTATTTAAGTAAAGAATTTTACCCATCGAGTTGGTATGACACAAAAATAACATCTGGATTAAACTCAAATAAAGAACGCGTTACTCATGTATCATTTTACATCTATCCAGTAAAATATGCACCTTCTCTCAATAAGATTTCTTATATAACCGAATCTACGATTGAAGTTACTTATGATTTACCAAAACAAAAAATAACATTTAATGAGGAATATAATCTAGTAATAATTGCTCCCAAGGAATTTTCAAATTCACTACAAAGCCTTATTAATCATAAGAACAGCATTAATACTAAAACATTTCTTAAAACAACAGAAGATATTTACAAAGAATATACTGGTTTTGACAAACCAGAGAAAATAAAATATTTTATAAAAGATGCAATTGAAACTTACAATATAACAAATGTCTTAATTGTTGGAGGGCTTAAATCCTTATTATACGCAAAAGACAGAGACAATTGCAATCAAGGTAGCAGTGCATGGCATGTACCAGTTAGATATACAAACATCCATAAAACAGGTCTAAAAGATCCCGGAGCGCTATGCGATCTTTATTATTCAGATATTTATGATGGTGAAGGAAATTTTTCAAGTTGGGATTCAAATGAAGACGGAATTTATGCTAATTGGGGTTATACTTCTGCTAGAGATACCCTAGATTTAAATCCAGATGTTTATGTTGGTAGGCTTCCATGTAGAAACAAAAATCAAGTTAAAACAGTTGTTAAAAAAATAATTCAATATGAGACAAATACACCTAATGCTAATGATTGGTATAAAAGAATGATTGGCATATCTGGTTTAAGCCATGAACCATACAATGATCAGCCGGATGGTGAGTATCTTACAGATCTAGCTATGAGTTATGTTGATGGTATTATTACTGAAGAAGTTCGTTGTTACGCTTCAAATGAGGGTACTAGTAAACCAATACCTGAAATTAAAGATGTTTCAAAGCAATTTACAAAAGGAGCCCGTTTTGTATATTTCTCAGGACATGGCAATCCTCTCGTTTGGGTTACACATCCAGCTGACACAATAGATGAATGGATGGAAAGAATATATTCATATGACTTATGGAGATTATTCAATTTTAAAAAACTACCAATAGTGGTAGTTGGCGGCTGTCATGATGCACAGTTCAATATAACCTTATGGACAACATACAAATCATCTGATTTAGGAAACGATCATTGGTATTGGACTCATGGTTCCCCTGGTTCAGCATGTTTTTGTTGGAAGATGATGTTGATTCCCTGGGGTGGTGCGGTTGCAACAATTGGAGGTACAGGTCTTACTTCTTCTCTTTCAGGGCAACCTAATAGTGGCAATGGGAGGCTTGCAACAGATTTCTTCTATAAAATCGGTCAGGATGGAGCAACTACCTTTGGAGAAGCTTTTGCTGGTGCAACTCAAAAATTCATTGACGAAAATACAATTGGTTTGTGGCAGGCACATGTTTTAACAATTTGGAATGCATTGGGTGACCCATCTTTAAAAATTTAATTAAATCCTTTTCTTCTTTTTTTAAAATATCATTATGAATAAATTTTTTTCATTGTTATTAGAATAAGGCAACAGATTATTGCAAAGGTATTTGCACAAATAATAGCTAGGGCTTCTTTGTAAATCCCATAGGCAAGCCACAAAGCCATACCAAAAGCAAGGATTATTGGCATAAGGTAAGATACATCTTCAAGTTTCTTTGTTTTATAACCTCTAACTAGCTGAGGTATAAAGCCCATTGAAGTAATAGCACCCGCAATTAAACCTAATAATTCAATACTTGTAAAATACATCTGTTGTTCCAATCATTTGTAATAGTATGTAATTCAAAATATTTTCTAAAAAAACAGATTTTATTAAACAGAAGCTGTTATCATTTTTGTATATTTATGGAGGAAATATTATGAAAAAGCGTTGTAAAAATTGTGGAAACGAGTTTTTTGAAGATATTAAATATTGTACAAATTGTGGAGATAAACTTGAAGAAGAAAAAATTACACCAAACTATAAAATTGAACAAACAAAAACACATGAACCTACGGGTTTTATAAAACTAAAGCTTACTGATAAAATTTTGAAACCTTTAATCATAATTGCTTTTTTTCTTTCTATAATTGCAATAATACTATCAGTAGCATTAAGTCAACCAACACTTTCTTCAGGTAGTGTTGGTATAGATGAACTTGCAAACAATGCTGTAACAAGTTCAAAAATTGCTGATGGATCAATTACTGATTATGATATAAATGATGATGGAATTTCTAAAATTGCTTCATTTTCAATTAGTGGAAATAACATCATTAATAATGCAATAAAAATGATTCATCTTTCATCAGAAGTTACAAATGCAATTACTTGTGCAGCTGAAGTAGTTAATAATTCAATTACAAGTGTAAAAATAAAAGATTATTCAATTGATACTATTGATATTAAAAATAACTCAATTACAAAAGATAAAATACCTGCAGATGAAATAGGCAGTTCTGAAATAGCTGAAGGTGCTGTTGGTGCTAGTGAAATAGCTTCTGAATCAGTAGACACTGCAGATATTGCAGATGATGCAGTTACCTATGATAAAATGGATATAAAAATCAGATATGGAACTAAAACAAATGCGATAAATGGTTCATTGGTTAATCATGGTTTAGGTGATACTCCATCAACTGTTATAGTAACACCTATTTATAATGAGGATAATTATATCATTCATGCAAATGTTTATGAAATCGACAGTGACAGTTTTAGACTTGGTCTATGGATAGAAAATATATCAGCATATGAAATATTAGAGGTTACAACTGGCATTAGTGTTAATTGGATAGCGATACTATAGAATAATATACCATCAATATCGGGCCCGTGGGGTAGCTTGGTATCCTTCTACCTTGGGGTGGTAGTAACCCGAGTTCAAATCTCGGCGGGCCCATAACTTTTTTTTTCATTCCGGACAAAATAATTTGTATGCGACCTCTCTATTCGGGACAAACTTGGATTTACAGTAGAAACAAAAAGATAAAAAGAAGTGGAGAAGCGAGATATCTATTGTAGTCCCAAACGCATTAGTAATGTTTGTAGGAGTGGGTATCGTTCTAAAAACCTCAAGAGCAATAAACTGGTTATTAATTTGTTTCTAGGCATAATAACAATCAACTCTGACCAATCACTTTCCGCTCCTAAAACATCCTTAGCTTTGGCTTTAATACTAAAATCACCTTGTTTAAACCACCTATGACCCTTAACAACCTTTTCATTAGAATCATATGGACCAAACCAGTCTATAAAGGAACCATCGCCCCAGTCAATATAATAATACAAATCATGTCCATCAGGATCGATAGAAACAAAAGAATAATCATACTTATTACCAATCTTCCCATGTAAAGGACCTGCAATATTCGGTGATTCCGGTCGTCTATTCTCATCTTGAAAAGCATAAACAGTCCAACTACCATCAGCAATAAAAAGAGTATCCTTTGCAATAGCTGGAGAAGATAAAATTCCAAAATAAAGAGGATAACTCCAAATTGTAACACCATTATTTGAATCAAAGCAATACAAATTTGGATCAAAATACGCAGAAGCAATATACAATTTTTCATCCGCAATAGCAGGTGAAGAGAGAAACATCATATCACCTGGTGTTCGAGCCCAAACATAACCCCCAGTTGAAGCATTTATACAGAATATTTTTGCACGATATGAAACTGCATCTAAGGTAACAAAATAAACATTCCCATATGCAACAGCTGGACTAGAATAACCCGGTAACTCATTAATACCCATCATATAACACCATTTTTCCTCACCATCTTCAGCATCTAGACATAAAAAAGTACCACGATTATTACTTACATCATAGGACGAAAGATAAACATTACCATAACTGATAACAGGTGAATTTAACATCGACAATATAGATGATTGCCAGATTAACTCCCCAGAATTTGCATCTAAACAAAATATATGATCAGATCCACCCTCAGAATCATTTTCAGTGATAAAATAAATATTACCATAAGCTACTGCAGGAGTTGATAATAGTAGATATTCTCCAATACCAATAGTATAATTCCATATCTCATTTCCATTAAAACTGTTCAAGCAAAAAATCTTACCTATAAAATCATCCTCTTGTATTTCAATAGTAGATATATAGAGTCTATCATTCATTACAACAGGTGAAGAATATGGAGAAAAAAGAAAATTATTCCAAATTTCATCTCCTGTTGTTGCATCTAAACAGTAGACTTTACCTGTTAGTTCATAGTCATTAAAAGCAGATATATAAACTCTATTATTAGCCACAGCTGGAGAAGAAATGCTGTTACCATCAGTATAGAAGGTCCATAGTTCAACTCCATTAACTGCATTCAAACAGTAGAAAATTCCAAAATATTGCTCAAGTGAATTCTCTAATTCATCAGGGTTGTTAATTAAAAGATGATCATAGTTTTGAATAATAGATTTTTCTCTTAAAATATAATCTATAGGTCCTATTGCATCTTTTTGGAACAGTGCAAATGAACTTGAGCCTATGTAAAGTCGATCATCAACTATTGCAGGAGAGCAAAAACCATCAAAATAAATCCCTGAAGAATATGTCCATAATATATGATTTGTATTTGGAGCAAATGATGTTGAAAAACCTGTAAGTTGTGGATCATGATGAAACATTGACCACCAATCAACATCTTGAGATAATCCCAAAATTTTTTTATCTTCAATCTGAGAACTATCTATAAATTGTAATTTCTCGTTATCATGAATAATATTAATATCTTTTGAAAATCCATTGCATATAGGTACAATACCTGTTGCTAAAAACAATATAATTATTAAGGTTGAAATTATTTTTTTGTTCATGATAGTCCTCCATTCATTTTAAAAATAATTTAAAATAAGTTAACTAACCTTTTTTGATATTAATTTTAAAAATTCACGGATGAAATTTGAATTAATGATACCAATGTTATAATCTGAGATATAAATTTTTTCACCTATATTATTTTTATAAATTGTATTATCTAAGGAGTTCATATATAGTAATTTTAACGTTTCAAAATTAGTTTTACCTTTAATGGTATTAAGATTCATGATTTTTCCTATAATAAATGTGAATGTTGTTTTTAAATTGGTTTTTTTAATCCCATAGGTCTTAAAACAGCAATCAGTTTGAGGAAACTCTGGTGGGTTATCTAATAACCACCAAGTATATCCTTGATCTATTGATCCCCAAGCATCACCACGTGTATAGGGATTATTAAAATTTGCATACCAACAATATACATTGTAAGGATCTCCACCAGTTGCACTACATACAATATAATATATTTTTTCTGGAACTACTGTAATATCCTCAATATCTACGTCTATCCAGGTACCTGGATGAGTAATTTGATCAGCATTTACTTGAGTTGTGACAATATCATTTCCATATAAATCGTCTCTGATAGAAACGATGATCTGGATAGTATCTGATGGATTACCTGATCTGAAATAGTAGAGTTTAACCTTTGTTAAGGTTTTTAGAGTGGGTGTAAATCCTTGAGCAACCCATTGCCAAGGTGCAACAAACCATCCCCAGTTATTTGTATTATTTTGACTTTGGTCTAATACTTCTCCTCTTCCAGTTTCATCATTAGTGATTATATTTTGAACATTGTCTGCTTTTTTATTAATTATACCTTTGATGTTATTATTATAATAAATAGGAGTTTCCATATTCTCTGCCAATATATTATTCGCGATTTTAATCTCAATATTATCTGCTATAACTATTGCTGGAGATATAATAACAACTAACAGCATAATAAAAAAAAATTTTGGTTTTTTCATTTTCATAATTTTCTGCCTCCCTCTAAAAACATATGCATTAATTAGTATATAATATAACTTTTTAAATATATCCCATTTATTAAAATCAAAAAATTTACTATTTTTATTGTGTTAATAATCTTTTCAACATGTATTGTAATAGTGGGTATCGTCCTAAAAACCTCAACAAAAGTGAACTAGAAGTTGATTTGTCACGAGGCATAGTAACGACAAGTGGGTCTGACCAGTCACTAACAAAACCACACTCATCCCTAGCTCTCACCCGAACATTATATTTCCCTATCTCACTCCAACTATATGAAGCATAAACTGTATCTCCAGAATCAAACCATTCAACAGTTGTAATATTCCAATCACCCCATGAAAAATCATAACTTATCAGGTCTCCATCTGTATCCGTAGTGTTTGTGTAATAAGTGTAATCCACTCCAGGTACTCCATTAATTGGACCAGATAGTTTACTAGGTTTATCGGGTTTATTATTATCTGAAAAAATATTAACATCGTATTTCATTAAGAAATCATCGCCTCCAATGGATCCACAAATATAAAAAAAATCTTCATATACTTCGATACAATTTCCACAAGCGTAACCATAAGGTCCATATGTTAAATACCAAATCAAATTGGAATCATCATCAAACTTATACAAAACAGCATCATAGCCATTTTCCCAACCTCTCAAAAGCTCACCAGCTGTAAAAATAGAACCATTATATCTTATAACATCAAATGTACTAGAATGAGAGCAATACGAAGTAGTATCCCACTGTAGATCACCTGTAAGATCATACTTTAAAAGTATATCATGTCCTCCCCAATAATAACTATTATCATCTCTTCCATAACCACAAACATAGATATATCCATTTTCCACATCAATTCTAGCTCCTAATTGAGGACCCTTTCCACCCCACTCTTTATTCCAAATGAGATTTCCATCTAAAGAGATTTTAGCAACATATACATCCTGCCCTGTTTTATCAAAGGAATCAGTTTGTCCCTCAGCATAAATATAACCGTTATATATTTCAAGATCAAGAAATTCACTAAACCATGTTCCTAGTATATTATAGGTTTTACCCCAGATTTTATTACCTTGAGTATCATATTTTAAAATCCAAGAATTCATAGTGATAATACCTGATTTAGAACCACATAAATAAAGATAATTATCAAATACCTTCACACCACTGATAACATCCAACGTAGTTTCATTAATTATCCTACTCCAAAGACGATTACCATCCAGATCATATTTACATAAAAAAGAATCAATCCAAAACCCTACATCACCAGACGGACCTGTATCTCCTATCATATATATAGAATCGTTGTAGATCTCCAGATCAAATGCGTGAGTACTAGGATGGAATCCCTCCCAAGTTTTTATCCAAAGTAATTCTCCGTTAGTAATATTAAATTTAACTAAGATAGCACTACGATTTTTTTCCGCAGGATAATATTTATATCCAACAGCATAAATATAATCCCGATAAGCCTTCATGGAAAAAAGGTACCCTAAATCTTCAATTGTAATCCAAATGGGGTCTATTTCACCTGATCCATTATTATAAGTGTTAACTAGATTTACTGCTTTTTTAGTTACATGATTGTTGATAACATATTCTCTTCTGTCATATACTAAACCATACTTATACTCAATTCTATTATTTATTTCATCTTCATAAAATACTCTGTTAATTGATTTATTATCTCCACTTATACTTGGTAAAACACTAACTCCGATAAATAATAATATTATACCTAATATGAGGACGATTTTTTTCACAACTCCTCCCTCTGCTCTAAAATTACATCAAATAGGAAGTATATAAAGTTTATATGATCTGAAGTTATATTTAAATAAATTAAAATTTGAAAAAATTAAAAGATAAAAAAAAGAAAAAAGAAGTGGTTTTTACTAGAGTTTCAAGTAATTTAATAATATCTGAATTAATGGAAATCTTTCTAACAACTTTAAAATCAGTAAGTTGAAAGCTGGTATGTTTCTCGTAAAAGATTTAGTTGTTTTAACTGTAACTTTAAATGTACTTTCTCCACTTTGAGATCCTTTTTCATCTTCGGCTTTTACAATAATTGTATATTCATCTTGGGATCCATATGAATGACATTCTTCTACAACTGAACCACTAGGATAATATTCTGTTTCGATAGAGTTTCCATCTCCCCAGTCGATTATGTACTTAATCTGGTTTTCATCAGGATCATTTGAAACAAATGCAAAGCATAATTCTTTTCCTGGTGGCCCTAAGGGTGGACCATATATATCTGGCTTACTTGGAGGATCATTTGGTTCTAGTTGTGTTGTAAAATACCAAATCGGTCCTGATTTTTCTAAGCCTTCGCTATCCTCAGCAACAATCTGCCAGTAATAAGTTGCTCCTAGATCCATTGTACCAGGATCAAAAGCATTTTGAGTAACATCACCAACAAATGGAGGAGGACTACTTTTACCAAAATAAATATGATAGGTCACTTTATCACCAGAATTTGGATCTCCACCAGTCCACTTTAGTATTTTGTTAATATTAATATCAGTGGCTCCATCGAAAGGGTCTGGATTACTGGGCGTATTTGGTGGAAGGTTTTCTTCAGTAGAAAAACTCCAAATAGGTCCAGTTGAAGTATAATCAAATTCATCATATGCTACTATCTTCCAGTAATATGTTGTATCAAAATCAAGTAATCCAGGTGCATAAGTTTTACCTGATTGTTGTGATACCTTTTTTGGAGGTGGATTTGATTTACCAAAATATACATCAAAAGTAACGTCATCACCATTAGGATCAACACAACTCCAACTTAAATAAGGAATATCGATATTAACATTTGTTTCACCATTCCCTGGATCAGGATTACTTGGAGTGTTTGGTGGAAGATTTACATAAGTTGTGAAATGGAAAATTGGGCTTGAAACGGTATAAATTCCATCTGCAACAGTAACATACCACCAATATGTGGTGCCAAAATCATTAAAATCACTGTTGGTTTGATTATAGGTTCCATCCTCAACATTCAAATTACTTCCAAAAGATTCCCATGAACCACTACTGTTACTATACCAATTTAGGTCCATAGATTCACCATCAGCATCACTTATAGATATTTCAAGAGTTGGAATAAGCTCAACATCTGTACTTCCATTAGTTGGATATTCATCAGAAATTTGTGGTTTTCGGTTAAATCTGCATCTTGCATCAGCTTCTAAAGGAAATGATTCATCTGGTTCACCAGTTTTTTTACCAACACTAAAAAATTCATAATAACCAGGTCCATTTGGAAAGTCAAAATTCCACATCCAAGGATGGTATTGATCAGGATTGCTGAAATCATCCCAAAATGTCCAGTTTATACCAGCACCGATACTATATTCAATTGTGATGTCATCCCAAGCACGACCGTCATTTGGAATTTGAGCGTTATCATATTGCTGAAAAGCTATAGCAAAACCACTATTTGGCGGGTCTGAGTAATCAGGATGTTGGCTTATATTATACTGAAAATTAGTAAAGGTTTGTTTATTTAAATCATTTGCAGAAAATAACTCATACCACGTAGTACCACCATCTGAAAAATCATTTGTAAATGCCACAGCATCATAGCTCAACCAACCTGTCCAACTGTCACCAGGTGCATTATGTTCCTCATCACCCCATTCACGTTCCCAGAAATCAAGATATATATATTCTGCATCTGTGAAATCTAAGTTAGTATATATTACATTAAGAGCATAATCGCCCCCTCCATCATAATCATCCATTGCACATGAATAGGAACCACTGTGAGAGTCTCCACCATAATTCCATCGAATACGTGCACTGCTACCAGAAGTTTGATATGTGTCCCAAAGACTTGTGTTTTGACCTGATGATTCAAATCCTTCAAAAATCGAATATTGTTGTATCCCTGTCCAAGTTGTATTGTCTTTACTCCATCTGTAAAACAAAGTGACACTATTTAGATCACTTGGCCCTGTTGCAGTAATCCATAAAGGCGAAGTTGATACCAAATAAGGAGAAATCTCATCAACATATGTATTAATTACCATTTGAGATGAGGTATTTCTGGTCTTTATATTTCCTGTGACTGGTATAACAATAGCGATAATCAACAGCATGCAAACAATTATTCCAAAAATTTTCTTATTCATATCTATTTTCCCCCTATCGACAAGAATCTTCAAGTAAAATTGTATCAAATCCTCCTAATAGATATCTAAATATAAAAAAGACACGTGGGAATCGTTCAACCAAAAAGTCCAATAAATTAAAGTTAAAAGTTGCTTTAGTTCTTGGAACATAGATTTTATGTTCTGACCAACTACTATAGTAATCATATTCATCCTTAGCACGTGATTTTATTGAATAAGTACCCATTTCAGTCCACGTATGACTTATAGGGAAGATCACACCAGATGGAAATGGTCCGATATCTGTTTCAATATTGCCATCTCCCCAGTCCACATCATAAGTTAAATTATCATTTTCTGGATCAATAGAAAAGATTCCATAATCATATTCTACGTCAGGATAACCATGTACTGCACCATATATATTTGGTGGTGATGGTGGCTGGTCTCCTATTCGCATTTGAAAACCTGACCGATCTCCTATCTTATTATTTGAGTCAATAGCTCTGGCTGTTATATTATAATCTCCATTAGTTGTCCAACTATGTGATAGTTCTACTGATGTATTTGATTCAACATACTCTGTTTCTTCAGTTTGGCCATCGTCCCAATCTATGAAATATTTAATATCTTCATCTTCATAATCTCTTGATAAAAATGTATATGTTAATTGTTGTTGTGAATTCCCATGTTTTGGACCTGATATAGTCGGTTTATCTGGAGCTTGATTTCCAATTCTTACTTCATGTGTTGCAGTATGGCTTTTGCCCCAGCTGTCTTGAGATCTAGCTTTTATTATGTAAAAACCATCAGTAACCCATTTATGATTAAGAGTTACTAACTCGCCTGAACTATATGGTCCAATCCATCCTGTGTTAGAACCATCATCCCAATCGACATATAACAAAATATCATCGTTTTCTGGATCATTTGTTACAAATGTGTATTCATAATTTACATTTGGGTTTCCACTTGTAGGACCGTCAATGGTAGGTGGTACCTGTTTATTGCCCCCTTCATATTTAGTTATTTTAAACTCATCAAGAACCCCCTCATAATAATCTGATGAATAATAGGCATGCATACCTAACCTGGTTTTAGAAAAATCGTCATTTGCTACTTCGCATAACCAATGAGTAATAGTATTATCAAATGTTCCATCAACATAAAGTGTTAAGGTTGGATTTGCAGTAATTCCATTGAAATAAAATTCAGCATGATGCCATTGACCATTGTTATATGAACCAGTTGAATATAAAGCAATTCCGCAAACTAAAGTCCAAATTTTAAACAATAAAGTACCATTATTAGGTATAAGTTCAATTTGCATTGCTGGATTATATCCCACCCCTGAAGTTGTTGAAAATATTATACCTCCACTGGTTGATTTGAAATAAAATGAATAGATACAGTCATCAGTTTTATTCTGAGCTATCTCATGAGTATGAGTATTTAAATTTACATAATCATCTTGTCCATCAAAAATCAAGGCACATCCTGTATAACCACTGGTAGTCCAAGTAGCACCTTCAATAATACCATCATAATTATGTGCAGAATCAGTTAATGTAGAACCACTACAGTCATTAAACTTCCAATAAACATTGACATAGTCACGATTTAATAGGAAATTATCAACCTTTTTATCTTTTGACTGATTGTTTATTATTCCAATGTCTCCACTGATATTTGGTATAACACTTGCCCCAATAAATAAAAATGCTATTCCATATAAAAGAATTTTTGTTGATATACCCTCTTTCATATTTTTACTCCCCTATTTCATTTGATAATTAACGCTTGTTAATAGTTTAATATATAGTATTCAGTATTTAAAATTTATTTAAAAATAAAAGTATAAATAGCAAATTTTTGTATAAAATCTTATTTTAGTAATAAAGACATTTAAATTTAGTAATAAATCAAAATAGTAACTTAGAATTAATTACTTAATAAAAATTTATAAAAATTTTATTAAAATGAATATATCACAAATTTTATAAAAATTAAATAAAAATTTTCAAACAATAAACAAAAAATATATTACCATGTTTTTCATTCAATATTTGGTGAGAGAGGGATGCAAAAGACCCTATTTGATTTTGACGAGGAAACAGAAGATTTTGAGGATATTCAAAAAATTAAAGATCATTAACCTCATTTTCTATTTTTAAAATGCTGACTTGTTGATAATTAGTATTAAAATTTTGTTTTTTTATTTATAATAAATCTCCAGGTTGATAAGGTTAATAATATTATAAATATCGTTATACAACTAACAGCAAAATATAGTAATGATGTATCTTGAACAATTGCTATAATCTCAGGGGTAATAGAAGAAAATTCAATATTAGAATCATCAAAATATGCTTTTGAATCGTTTGTTTCATTAATCGAGTTATTCGTTATATTTGGTGAATCCATCAAATAATCTTCATTATAACTTTTATATACTAATTTTTGTTGAGATTTAAGATGCATTTTATCTGGAGTTATCCACTGTATATCTTCATCTGTATACTCGATTCCAAGACTATTAGTAATTCCTTGGGATCTATTTTTAAGCTCCTCGGTAATATTTTGTACAATTTGTTCTTCTGCATCAATTTTTCCTAAATAGTTAAATGTAACATCTCTTGAAAGTAAAGGTATGCCTTCGCCTTCTGCTTCGTAAATATAAATTGTATCATCATAAGTTTCAGCCATTCCAACTGTTATTGGTTGTAAAAAACTAACCATAAAAATAACAGCAACCAATAAAGAGATAAATGTAGCACTAAACATAACGACAATCCTAGTATTTTCTGGATGAAGTAGTCCTTCACCCTTCCAGGTAAGCTTATAATAAACCCATTTATGACCTTCTCTTTCTTTCTTTTTTACCAGACCTGCTTCATTAAGTTTTGTTAAATGTTCATGTAAAGTTGCTTTATTTAGATTAGTAATTCTGCTAATATCCTTTAAGCTAAGTTTTTTTCCATCAAGAGCTTTTAAAATATCTAATCTTGTATCTGATGCAAGAGCTTTGAATGTATTCATATCTAAAGTTAATTTCGTCATAAATATAATAATAATTAATAAACAATTATTTAAATACTGTTTGTTTTGGTTCGGAAATTTCCAAACAAGTTAAAATTTTCAGATATTTATTCTAATTCAACATTTTAGAACTTGAACCAATATTTTATATAAAAATATATATTCCCAACCAATATTACGTTTTTTTAATGGATAAAGAAGAACTTATACAATCATTAAAAGAATGTGAAGCAATACAGTTTGGACGATTTGTTTTAACATCAGGGGCAGTTAGTGATTATTATATCGATATCAAAAAAGCAAGTACTAATCCTAAAATTCTAAAAAAAATTGCTGAAGCTATGTCTGAATATACTAAAGGATATGATATTTTAGCAGGTATGGAACTTGGAGCTGTACCAATAGTTGTAGCATTATCACTGGAAACAAATATCCCTTATGTTATAATAAGAAAAGATAAAAGGGAACATGGGACAGGCAAACAAATAGAAGGTGGTTTTGTCAAAAATAAAAAAGTTCTAATTATAGAGGATGTAACAACAAGTGGAAATTCAGTGGTTAAAACAATAAAAATAATCAGAGAAAATAAAGGTATAGTTGACGAGGTTTTAGTAGTCGTTGATAGAGAAAGTGGTGCTGAAGAAAAATTGTTAAATCTTGATGTAAGTTTTCTTCCTCTTTTATCTGTGAGTGATATATTGAAAAAATAGTTTAGATTAAATATTTGAATTGTATTTGAAATTGACTGGGGAGGTTGGTTGATCTGAAAATATTAGTAGTTGGTGGTGGCGCTAGAGAACATGCTATTTGTGATGCAGTTTTTCGATCAAAAAACTCAGAACTATATTCTGTGATGAGTAATTTAAATCCTGGAATTAAGATGATTTCTAAAGATTATTTAATTGAAAAAGAGACAAATTTAAAGAAAGTGGTTGAATATGCAGACGAAAAAGAAATTGATTTAGCAATTATTGGACCAGAAGCACCACTTGAGGCAGGAATTGTTAATGAATTTAATAAAGCTGGAATAAAGGCTTGTTCACCAACAAAAGAAGCATCAAAAATTGAAACCGACAAAGAATGGATGAGAAACCTTCTTAAGAAATATAATATCCCTGGTCAGCTTAAATGTGAAACATTTAAAGATGAAAGAAAAGCACAAAAATTCATTGAAGACTTAAATGGAGAAGTAGCAATTAAACCCATTGGACTTACTGGAGGCAAAGGTGTTAGAGTAGCTGGTGATCATTTTAATGGTATAGATGAAGCAATGACTTATGTAAAAGACGTCATAAATAAAAAAATTGGAGGACAAGCAAAAGTTTTAATTGAAGAAAAAGCCATAGGTGAGGAATTCACTTTACAGGCTTTTTCAGACGGTTTTACAATACTTCCATTGCATGCAGTACAGGATCATAAAAGACTTCTACCTGGTGATAAAGGTGTTAATACTGGTGGAATGGGCTCCTATTCATGCGATAATGGACTTCTACCTTTTTTATCTAAAAGTGAATTTGAAGAAGGAGCTGCAATTCTACAAAAAATTATAGAAGCACTTAATGAGGAAGGTTGTAGATATATCGGTCCAATTTATGGGCAATATATGTTAACAGTCGAAGGGCCAAAAATAATTGAGATAAATGCACGTTTTGGCGATCCTGAAGCAATGAATGTTTTGCCTCTTTTGGAAACTGATTTTACTGATATATGTACAGCAATGAATAATGGAAATCTTAATGATAAGAAACTAAAGATAAATAAGAAATCAACTGTTTGTAAATATGTTGTTCCCGAGGGTTACGGAGTTAAAAGTCTTGTCGGTGAAAAAGTTTATGTTGATGAAAAAGCAATATACTCCACAGGCTCAAGACTTTTTTATGCCTCTGTAAATAAAGGAAACGACTATGTTTATACAACTTCATCCCGGTCTTTAGCAGTTGTAGGGATATCTGATAACCTATCAGATGCTGAAAATATTTGTGAACAAGCATTAAAACATGTTAAGGGAGATCATATCTTTATAAGACATGACATCGGCAAACCAGAACTTATTGAAAAACGCATAAAACATATGAACAAGTTACGTGGAATGTAATTATGAAGGAGGAAATTTTTGTATATTTTATTGGAACAGCTGGTTCTGGTAAATCTACTTTAACGTATAATTTTCAACAATGGATGAGCCTTAGGGAATTGGATGCAATTACTGTAAATCTTGATCCAGGAGCTGAAAATTTACCTTATGAGCCAGATGTTGATATTCGTGACTGGATTTCATTAAAAGAAATAATGGATACTTATGGGCTTGGTCCTAATGGTGCCCAAATAGCATGTGCTGATATGCTTGCATTAAATACAGATGATATAAAAAAAAGTATAGAAGCATTCAAATCAGATTATATCCTAATGGATACACCAGGTCAGCTGGAGCTCTTTGTTTTTAGGGAAGCTGGAAAATATATCATAAAATTTCTAAATCCTACAAGGTCTATTGTTGCATATCTTTTAGATCCAGGATTAGCAAAAACTCCTTCTGGTTTCATATCTCAATTGTTATTATCTATAACTACAAATTTTAGGCTTGGGCAATCACAGGTTAATATTCTTAGTAAAGCTGATATGTTGTCAGAAAAACAATTAAATCTAATTGAAAAATGGGCCAATAACCCTGAAGAATTAAATAATTCCTTAGAAAAAGAAGAAGCTTCAATTTATAAGGAGATTAGTAGCCGTATACTCGGTTTGATAGAAGAATTTGAAAGCCAATGTAAAATTATTTCTACAGGGAAAGAAGACTTTTATGGTTTAGAGGATCTTTATACCCAGATTCAGCTTCAATTTGAGGGCGGCGAAGATTTGATGAGTGATTAGAATTACTTATTTATTATAGTTATCTCTAAATTTTTAAAAATTTGTTTTTTAAAATTAAAAATGAATATTTTACTTTTTATTTCTGATTTATAAGATCTGAATAGAATCGGTGCTTTAAACTCAACTGTATCACCATATTTAAACCTAGGGAAATGTGAATAAGTCCACATAAAAAAATTTACTTTTATTGGATTATTATTGTTATCTTTCACACTAATTTTAAAAATATTTCCTTCTAAAACTTGATATGGTGATTTAATAATAACTTCATCTTCAATTTTAATTGATGCAGTTATATTTATTCTACCGTTTCCAGAAATATTTTTATCAAGACCCAGGTCTACTGCATTTTCTTTCAATATTGTCTTTACTTCTTCAGGAGTTAGACCTGGGTTATTTTGTAAAATCAAAGCAGCAGCACCTGCTACATGAGGTGTAGACATTGATGTTCCGCTAAAAATTGAATAACCGTTATACAAGTCACAACTTTTTATTGAAACACCAGGTGCAACGACATCTGGTTTAATTAAGTAATTTCCATCACTTAGGTTAACCGGCCCTCTAGAACTAAATGCTGCTATATTATCATATATATCTGTAGCTCCGACACATATTACTTTTCTAGCGCATCCCGGTGAATTTATTGGTCCTACTTCTCCATTATTCCCAGCTGCAGCAATAACAACTATTCCTGCATCAACTGCATTATCAGCAGCTTCACTTAATATTGAATCAGGATTTGCCAATTTATTATCATTGCCTAAACTTAAAGAAATTATGTCAATTCCATCATTTATTGCCATTTCAAAGGCACTTATTAGAAGAGATACATTTCCTGTTCCATTACTACTAATAACTTTATAAGCATAAAGACTTGCCATGGGTGCAACGCCAACATTTTCATAACCTGATGACTTTCCACTTCCAAGAGCAATACCAGCACAATGAGATCCATGTCCATGATCATCCATAGGATCATCGTCATTATTTACAAAATCAAAGCCGCCAATATAATTATCTTTCAAGTCTGGATGATTATAATTTACACCTGTATCAATTATAGCTATCTTTATGCCATCTCCGGTCAAGCTTTTTCCGTCTTTTGTATGATAAGTCCATATATCATCTGCACCAATTAAAGGAACAGATTTATCAATAGTAATATGCACTTTATAATTAGGTATTACATCCTTTACATATGATAGATTTTTAATTTTATTTATTACATCTATATTTACATTTTTTATACAAATGGCATTTAGCAAATCAAAAAACTCAGAAAAAAAGAATCTATTATTATCATTAAATCCAAGTAATTTGGAAATTTCTTCTTTTGCCTTTTCATGTATTGAAAGAAGTTTATTTTTGTAATTTTGTAATTTTTCACTTAAAAAAAATTCTGATATTTTTGATACAAATCGATTTTTATATTTTACAGTTGGTTCTTCATGAAATTGTATGATATAACTGTTAAAATCAGAACTATCAACGTTAAATGATAATTTAGTTATAGATATTCCAGCGCTTGTATTAAATACTGTACTAAAAAGAAAAATTACTATAAGTAAAGGAAATATCCTTTTGTAAAATATCATAAATGATTCTTTAATTTAATAATTTATTAACTTTATTTGTCAAATCTTACCATTTTTGGATTTCTTGATAATAAAACTACTCTAGAATCCTTCTTTTCCATTGTTAAATCATAACTTAGATGCTTTGCTAAACTATTACCAAAATTATAAACACCATTGTGAGAGGGCATATTAGATAAATTCATTCTTTTCCTAGAGTAACCTACAAAAACATAACCTTTAGGTTCAATAAATAAAGGTGAAGCTTTTTCATCAAGATGGGCATATTCTTTTATGTAATTTTTATCCATATTCCAACCTTTCACAAGAGTATGTCTTATAACAGTTCTTGTATCAAGTGATTGAAGTAATTCCAATGTCTGATTTATCTTCTCCCAACCATCTGATATCAAGGGGGAACATATTTTTTTATACACTTCTTCATTTGGTGCAACTATAGATACATAGAGTTGTTTAGGTAAAGGATCCAAATTTTCCAATGATTTAGGATTTGTTCCATTAGTTACTAAAAATGTGGTGATATCACGTCTATGGCATTCTTCAAAAAATTCACCCAATTTTGGATATAAAGTAGGTTCGCCAGACAGTGAACAGGCAAGCATATTGGGATTGTTAGCTTCCTTCCATTTTTTCTGATCACATCTTTCATCGCCTTTAAAACCTGTAATAAGTTTTCGTTGAACTTCTATTGATTTATCTAAAATATATTTTGGATCATCTATCTCATAGAATTCTTTTTCAGTAAACCCTTGATATCTCCAACAAAATAAACATGTTTGGTTGCATTGATTTATTGAAGGTGTCATTTGTAAACAACGATGAGATTTTATCCCGTAAAATGTCTGTTTGTAACACTCCCTTTTAAAAAGTAAACTCTGTCTCATCCAATGACAAAGTTTAACTCCTGAATGATGCCCTACAATACCATAATGCTGTTTTTCAAGAATCTTTTTAAATTCAGAATTCATAAAATAACATTTTCAACAATAATAGTTTCTTTATATATTATTTATGTTTGATTTTCTAGATTTTATTACTTATATTATATTTTTTACAAAAAGTTTTCATACTATTTCTAATTTTCAATATATATTCATTTTTTGGAAAGTAATTATCTCTATATAGTTCTCTAAATTTTTCAGTTAAATTTGGATAAAATTTATTAATAATATTAATAAACCAATTTTTTTGATCCCCTTTTAGTTCTAAATGTTTGTATAAGATATATTGAGCATTGTGATCCTTTGCGCTTTTAACTATTTCTTCAAGCTCGTTTTCAACTAAATATGGAATTATTGGAATAATTGCCAAACCTGATTTTATGCCTTTAGCATTGAGATATTTAACCGTCTGAAATCTGATTTTTGGTTGTGGTACTTTTTCTTCAAAAGTCTTTGAAATAAAGGGATCAAGTGAAGTTATACTTAGAGTTACGATGCAATTGTTAATTTTTTTAATAATGTCAAAATCTCTTAAAACTGAATCAGTTTTTGTTAATATATGACAAGAAAAATTATTCTCTTCAATAATTTCTAGTAAATTTCTAGTAATTTTAAATTTTTCTTCAGCTTTCTGATATGCATCATTGACAGATCCAACTATAATTGTTCCCCTCTTTATTTTTTTAATTTCTTTTTTAAGAATCTCTGCTGCATTTATCCTAATTTTTATAGTTTTATCAAAAGATGAATCGCAGTATAAACATCCAAATTCACAATTTTGATAAGGATCTATTGTATATTTACCTTTAAACAGATTATCCTTATTTGTTATTTTATTTAATAAAAAATCAACTTTTTCTAATTTATACTTCATTAATACACCTGGAATTACAGTAAATAAAATAAACTATTGTATACAAAAATTTATTGAATGTAACCGAAGTAAGAAAAAAAAGATATAAAAAAAATTTGAATTTTTATGTGATAAAATTCGATAGCAAATAGAGGACATATACCATAAAAGTTATTTTTTCATTTTGACATTTTTACATGTTAGATTTAAATACTAGAAGTTAGAGAATATAACACAATAAGAAAGAATTTGGTGTGAGGAGAAAAAATTAGAATGAAAGTTGATATCAAAAACAAACATATGAAAACAAATATACTGATTAAGAAAATTATCAGTAGTTATGTTGTTACTTTCTTGATAATTGCATCATTTTCTTTATTAATTTTAGGTGCTAATGAAACTGTTAAAGGTGCTAAAAAATTATTTACTACCTCAGATTCTAGCGATGATTCTGATGTTACCAATACAGTAAGCGTCACTCCTGCTAGCAGTAAAGCAAATGAAAACAGCGTAGTATCAACAGATATTACCAATCCAGCTGATGAAAACAGTGTTATTGCCACTGAAAGTACTACTCCTGCTACCAGTGTAGCAAACGAAAATAGTGTAATTGCACCAGATAGTACCAACCCAGCTGATGAAAACAGTGTAGTTGCAACTGATAATGATATAACTGACGAAAACTCAAATGAGGATGATAAAGATGAAAGTAATTTTTGGACCTGGATAGCTAATTATGATGAGGATGATGATAACTTAAATCCATATGATTACGATTATTCAGAAGAAAGTGAATCTAATGAAAAAATAGGATATAGTATTTTATCAAAACTAAAATATAAGTCGCAAAATAACAAATTCTTCATTATAGCAAATTATCTTATCCTCAAATTTGAAAAATATTTTAAATAAAATCTAAAATTTATTTCATTATTAACATTTATTTGATAAAAATAATAAACTTATCATTTCTAAAAATCATATAATCCCATGAATCTCAATTAAAGATTCTAATAATTTTTTTCTCTATCTTCCTTTAAAATGCCATTTAATACCTCATCAACTTTTTCTGAAATATTTTCACTAGATATTTTAGAACCTGTCGGTATTGTAAAATAAAAAGTACTACCTTTATTTTCACCTAAGCTTTCAACCCAAATTTTACCACCATGTTTTTCAACGATTCGCTTGCAAATAGGAAGACCAAGACCAGTAGAAGTAAAATCATGTCGAGCTTGATCTACTTTGTAGAATTCAAAAAAAATACGTTCAATTTGTTCCTGAGTAAGTCCAATTCCAGAGTCCTTTACTGAGACCGTAACAAAATGCCCATCGTCCTTTGCATCAATTATAATATTTCCTCCCCCATTATTACTATATTTTACTGCATTTGTGAAAAGATTATTAAATAACTCTTCAAGCTGTAGTTTATCTGCCTTTACCACAATGTCTTCATTAACTTTATTATTAATCTTAAAATTATTTTCTTCAAATAGTAATTTATTTTGATTAATGGTTTTATTTAACTCATCTAGTAGATTTGTATTATCAATAAAAAATTCTACTTTAGGGGAGTTAAGCCTAGCTAAATCAAGTGTTTTGCTTACGAGATTTTTCATATAATCTACATTTCTATTTATTATTTCTAATCTATTTTTTGACTCAGTATCTTCAGCTTTTATTAATGGGATTAAATTTAATAGTGGATTTAATGGGCTTCTTAAATCATGTCCAAGCTGGGTTATGAATTCATCCTTTTGAGCAATTAATCTTTCCAGTTTTTCACTATATTCTTTATTTTCACATCTAAATTTCTCCAAATCATTTGTCATTTGATTAAATGCTAAAGATAGATCACCGAATTCATCTCTTGATTTAATATTAATCTGAGTTTTTAGGTTACCTTGACCAATCTTCTTAATAGCAATTTTAAATTTAGTTATTGGTTTCACAATGATTTTCCTTAGCAAAAATAAGAAACTTAGAACTAGAATAAGGAGAATTATAAAAGAGACAAAAATAAGATTATTCATATGTTCGCCAAAAACTGCATATGTTGAATCCATTGACATCAATATTTCATATGTACCAAATTTTTGTCCAGCTATATTAATAGGTGTGATTACTGTTAAAGTATGAGCATCAGAAGAATGATAAGGAATATTTATTGTCGAACCTTGTTCAAATGAAAGTTGATTATAAGAACTAGCGGCATTACCAATAGAATTTTCATCACTTGAAACAATAACCTTTAAAATCCCGTCTTCTATAAGATTTATATTAATTTTTAATATTTCAGGATTTATTTGACTAAAGTGCATAATATAATTCTGTAACATATCTTGGTCTTTCAATTCATCATGATGTTCAATTGTTGTATCCAAGGCTTGAGCAAAAGCAATAGCTGTTTCTGAATAAGATTTTTCAAAAAAACTAGATTGTTGTTCAATATTGATATAGGTTAATGTAAAAATAACGACAAATGATAACAAGACAACGATTAGTGTTAGTTTTATTGAGAGACTAAAATTGAGTTTCAAATTTAAGCTCTCTCCTATTATCAATTTTTTTTATCATTTCTGTCTCTCTTTACCTTTTATATTTTCATTATAATCATTTAAAATCTCCAAAAACAACAAAATTAACTTTGCTTTCTTTTAATAATGATAAGATTCCTTTGATTAAAGGATTATTTTTGTATCCCATCCATATCAATCCAAATATTACATTATAGTTTATCATTTAATTATATAAAAAATTAATGGAATCATCAATAGAATAATAAAAAATATTAATCATATTGCTAACAATTTATAATATAAGATACAAAATCAAATCAATACTACATTTCCACAGGTGCAGAAATACCTAAAATATCCAAACCATTATGTAATACAATTCTTGTTGACTCAACTAGTGCAAGTCTACTAATTTTTAATTTTTTATCTTTTTCTGGCAACACTGGACAATCCCTATAGAATTGATTAAACTGAGAAGCTACCTCATATAAATAAGAAGTTAATATATGAGGTTTAAAACTATCACATGCTTCTCTTATAATATTTGGAAAATTAGCTAATATTTTTACTAATCTAACCTCTGGTTCTGCCTTAAGAATGGTTGCATCAATATCCTTAATTTCATTTTGTTTTTTTGATAGAATGCTACAGGCACGTGCATGGGAATATTGTATAAATGGTGCAGCATCCCCTTCAAAATTGAGGGCTTCTTCCCATTTAAATATGATATCTTTTTCAGGTTGAACCTTAATAATATTATAACGAAGAGCTCCAATTCCAATTATATCTGCAATTTCCCTCATTTTTTTCTCTGAAAGATCTTTTCCTCTTCGCTTTTTTACTTCAATGTAAGCACGTTTTACGCACTCATCAATTAAATCATCAAGATAAACAACTCTTCCCTTCCTTGTGGACATTTTACCACCCGGCAGAGATACAAATGAGTAGAATATAACTTTGGGAATTGAAGAACTACCCAACAATTGTAATGCGACTTCAACTTGTTTTGATTCAAGCTTATGATCTTCACCAAGCACATTTATTAATAAATCAGCATTTTTTGCCTTCCATATATGATAAGCAATATCTCTTGTTGCATATAGTGTTGTACCATCATTTCTTAAAAAAACAAATTTTGTATTTCTCCCTTTGATTCCAAAAGGTTCCATATCTAAATAATATGCTCCTTCCTCTTTTCCACAATATTTTAATTTTTTTAAATTCTCAACAACTAAATCTACACTTTTATCTTTTACAAAATTTGATTCAGGGACGTAATTGTCAACTTTGATGTTAATTTTACTAAGACTTTCATTTATCCCTTTTAAAACAGGACTATAAGCTTTATGAACAAGTTCTATTGTTTTTTGATCCCCTTCTTCGCTTTTCTTAACAATTTCACTAATTTGTTTTGATACTTTTTCATCTTCTTTCATGAGTTGAGTTGCTTTTTGATAGAATCCAACTGTTTTATGGTCAGGTTTTTCTGATTTTGATTTTGGTATATCATATGGTTTTAAGTTATTTACACCCCAAGCTAAAATTGCTACTTGTTTACCCATATCATCAAGATAAAATTGTGATTCAACGCTATATCCAGCTATTTTAAAGATTCGTACTATAGTATCCCCAATTATAGGATTTCTTGCCCTTCCAACATGTAACGGGCCATTAGGATTTGCAGAGGTGTGTTCAACTATCACCTTTTTGTTTTTCTTTTTTAAATGTCCATAATTTTTTTTTCTTTCAAGAATAGATTTTATTGTTAAAACCTTTAGATTATTTTTATCAATGAAAAAATTTACATAAGCACCATTTGTCTGGACTTTTTCTATCCATTTGGTCTTATGAATTTTTTGAGCAATAATATTTCCTATATCATTTGGTGATTTTTTTAAGATTGGCGATAATGAAAAACATGGAAATGCGTAATCACCTAATCCCTCAGGTGGAATTTCCAACTTAAATTCAGATTTACATTTTAAATCTGATATTACTTTTTTTATTGCAGATATTATTTCCTTTTTAGCTTCATCCAATGGATACATGATTAAGACTAGAAATTACAATAATATTTATAGGGTTTTGCACGAAAAAATAAAAGATAGTTGGTTTTAAACAATAATTGATATTATTGCTAAAACCATAAGAACTACTGGAGCTGCTATTGATATCTTTTTCTCTACAGTATTTATCTCAAATTCTGGAATTGTTATGTTATGTTCTTTAAGATAGATAATCGGTATTATAATAAGTGTTATTGCAAGCATTGTTGATAGTAGATGCCAAAACATAAACGGTAAAGCTTTTATGTAACAAAGGGCAAGGCCCTCCCAGGTATGGGTATACCATCCTCCAAGCCATGTTCCAAAGTTTGTCCATAGGTCATATAATAATATTCCACCTAGTCCAAATCCCATTACTCTTGGAACATATTTGATTTTTAAGATATTTTTAGCTTTTAAATAATAACCAACTAATCCTAGTATTACAAACCCAGACCATGTGAACAATAATATCCAATTGTTACCAAGTATCAAATCTGTAATTACCATTATTGATATTGGTACAATAAATGTATAATATCCGCCAAGAAGTAATCCACTAATAATAGATATTATAGCTACTACAAAGAACAAATCCAGCATGAACATGGGTTGAGTTATATTATTTATCGTAATATATATCGCTGGTGATCCTGGTAGATTATTATGTAAAAGAATCCTAATAATAGATCCTATTGCGATCAGAAGAATTGCAAACATTAATCTATTTTTATTTTTGAAAATTTCCCCTATCATTTTTAACACCTTTACCATAATATTTTTTTTCTTTATTAATTTTCTTTTTTATATTAGAACGTTTCAAATTTCCATTTAACTATATCATTATCATTTAGATATACTTTATCAGCACCTTCCATTGAAGCTTGTCCATTTATGTAAAAGGCCCAATAATGATTACTATCGCCTTCATATTTTTTTCCTTGATATGTGATGGAATCAACAGAATATCCATCAAATGATTCCCAATAGGTCGTTTCAATAGTAATTATATCTTGTTTTTCTAATTCCATTAAAATATCAAAACCCGTTGAATTTTCTAAGGCCATATCTCCAACATATTTTATTTCATCATTAAAATCAAGTTCAATTGATATTGTAATTAATCCTGTATTTACATTTTTATTTGGTGGTTCGAATGTTATAATTCCAGCACTTACTCCACCAAGAAACAAACCAATAACAACTATAATTGGTATGATTATTTTTGATAAATAGATTATATTATCTTTTAGGTCCTTATTCATAATTGGTATAATATATCAAAAGATTAAAATCTTATATTTTGGATAACAGTTGTTACCCAAATGGATAATAAAAAAATATTTAGAGCATTAAGTTGCTCAACTAGAATAAAAATTCTAAGGATATTAACAAATAAAGAGATGCATGTTTCTGGTCTAGCTAGAGAGTTAAAAATTTCGGTGCCAGTAACTTCCAAACACATAAAAATCTTAGAAAATGTGGGATTGGTGAATAAAAGGATTTTTGGTAATACCTATTTATTAAAAACAAAAGTAAAAAATTTTGAGAATATACTAGATCCATTTATTGAAAAATCTATAATTGAAGTTGACAAGAAAAAAAGTATTTTTGATGCATTGAATCAGATACCCACCATAGAAATAAAAAAAGTAGAAAATAACTTTTATATTAAATCAATTGATGGAGATGAAGGCTATTATATATATGAAGTTGATGGAAAATTACCAAAAAAACCAATAAACAAATATACAATAAATAAAAATATAAAGATTGACCTTAAAAAACTAATATCAGTTAAAAAGAAAGAAATTAATGTAAAGGTAAACAATAAAAAATGAACTATATTTTAGATATTACCGTATTAATATTTTTTGAAAAAGTTTATATTATCTTATTTGCCTAAAAAATTGTTTAATAACCTTAATATCAGATAGATAAATCCTTATTTATGTAACATTTAAATATCAATTATCAGATTAGATTATAATCAGAGGGAGGCATATAAAACTTGAAAAAAAGCATCCAAGCATTTGGAATCATCTTCTTGTTTATCTTGTCAGCAATTAGTCCCATAGTTATCAGTAATAACATCAACACATCAAATAATCTGATTCCAGAATCAACTGGTGATGATAGTTTGATGGATAGCGCTTGGCCAATGTACTGTCATGATACTAGACATACTGGACTTAGTCCTTATAGTACTATTGATAATCCAGGTTTGGTAAAATGGAGGATTAACCTTGTTGATGCTGTAAAAGGTTCTCCAGTGATTGATGAGAACAATAACATATATGTAGGAGCTGATCATATATTTGCAATCTATCCAAATGGTACCCTAAAATGGGAAAATGATAATTGGGTTAACCCATTTACTGCCCCTGCTATTGATAAAAATGGTATTCTTTACGTTGGTAGTTGTTGGGCGTCTAATTATTTATATGCGATTTATACATCAAATGGAACATTAATGTGGAAATACACAACTGGCAGTGATGTTGAGTCATCTCCAGTTATTGGTAATGATAGTACTATTTATATTGGTGATTGGAATGGTGATGTTCATGCAGTCTATCAAAATGGTACAAGAAAATGGAAGTATCACACAGGTGATGTAATTACCTCTTCACCAGCAATAGGTCTGGATGGTACTATATATATCGGTTCTCATGATGATAACCTATATGCTTTTTATCCTAATGGAACGGTGAAATGGAAATTTAAAACTGGTAGTTGGGTGCATGGTTCACCATCTATTGCAGATGATGGAACAATCTACATAGGTTCTGATGATGGTAAATTATACGCATTATATCCTGACAATGGAACTATGAAATGGAAAGTAAGCATTGGTGCCACCTGGTGCAGTCCAGTAATTGATGATGATGGAACTATTTATGCCGGAGTCTTCCAAGAGAATGTATTTGCAATTAACCCCAATGGAACTATAAAATGGAAATATGATGCTCCCGGTCGCATCTGGTTTGGAGAATCCATTGCAATCTCTGCCGATGGAACCTTATATTTTGGTACTACATGGATGGATGGTGGAGATGAAGCATTCATTGCTTTAAATTCTGATGGGACTGAACGATGGATAAAAAGATTTGGAGGAATAGAATCCTCACCCGCAATCGCAGAGGATGGGACTATATATGTTGGTTCAAATGATAAACATCTTTATGCAATTGGTAAATTAGACAACGATGCACCAACAGCTCCAACAATAACAGGTCAAATAAATGGAATAATTGAAACTGAATATGAATACAAGTTTAAATCCACATCACCACTAGGTAGAGATGTTTATTATTATATTGAGTGGGGTGATGGTAGTAAGAAGGATTGGTTTGGACCATTTAATTCAGGTGAAGAAGTTACTGTTAGTCATTCATGGTCAGAACAAGGGACATATACTATTAAAGCTCGTGCAAAGGATACAGAGAACTTGTGGGGTCCGTGGGGTGAGTTAATGGTTACAATGCCCCGAGATAAATCAATTTCAAACTCGTTGCTTTTGAAGTTTTTAGAACGATACCCACTACTAAATATACTTCTAACTCTTATTATAAAATAGAGTTTTAATTACAAAAATAAAAATATTAATCTATAAACCTACTCAAAAAGTAAACTTTATATTATAAGACATTATAACGGGAGCAAGGTGAATAACATATGGCTATAGGTTTTGTACTAATAAGCGCAGCACCTGCAAGGGAGCATGACGTATATAATAAACTCTCCAAAGTACCAGAAATTGTAGAATTACACCCGCTCTTTGGAGAATATGACCTTATAGCTAAAATTCAAGCTGATGATTTCGAAAAACTTGGAAAGATAGTCGTTGACCGAATTAGATCAATAGAGGGTGTGATAGACACTAAAACCCTAACAGGAACAAAATTTTAGGGAGGAAAGGAGAAATGGTAGACATTGTAAGCCAATTTTTAAGTATGTTGACGCTGGTATTTGCCGTTGCAAGTATCATTGCTGGAATATTTACCGCCTATTTTGGGTCAGGTAAAAGTAGAGCAGTTGGCGGAGTACTAATAATAATTGGATTGATTGTGTTTGTTGTATTCCTATATGGCGCAAACTTGTTATCTGGATTCATGGGAACTCCAACAGGTTTATTTGATTTCCAGGGAACTATTATTCAAGGAATAATAGCAATTCTTGGTGCCATTGTAGGAGCAGCAATAGCACTTGGAATATTCCTACTGGCAATAATGAAGGCTTAAAACATATCTAAAAAATATTTATGAATCCTTAGATCATCCGTAAGTTCTGGATGAAAAGAAACGGCTAACAGGTTATCCTGCTTGGCCATTACTATCTTTTTTTCTATCTTTGATAGTATTTCACAATCACCCCATACCTTTTCAATTACTGGAGCCCTGATAAAAACAGCATTGTAAGGACTTGTAAAACCTTTTATATCAATATTTTTTTCAAAGGACTCTTTTTGTCTGCCAAATGCATTTCTTTTTACCTGCATATCCATTGCAGATAATAGTTTTAAATTTTTTGAATTATATATCAAATCACTTGAAAGTAATACACATCCAGCGCAAGTGCCCATGATAGGTAAATTACTTTTTTTTATTCTTTTTGAAATACTATTAAGAATATCAGATTTGTATAATACTTTTGAAATAGTTGTTGATTCTCCCCCTGGAAGAATCAAAGCATCAATTTCATCTATTTCTTCTTTTTTTTTTATTATTTTTACAATTCCATCAATATTTGAATATTTTAAAGCATCTTTCATTGAAGTAGCATGTTCAGAAACATCGCCTTGTATTCCTATTACTCCAATGATTAGCTTACTTACCATCCCCTCTCCTGCAATAATTGTTCCTTTGGTATATCTTGAATTTCTATACCTGCCATTGCTTCCCCAAGGTTTTTACTTACCTCTGCAATAACCTCAGGTTTATTGTAATTTGCAACTGCCTCAACAATTGCTTTTGCCCTTTTTTCTGGATTTTTTGATTTAAATATACCTGAACCTACAAAAACACCATCGCTACCAAGCTGCATCATTATAGCTGCATCAGCAGGAGTTGCAACTCCTCCAGCTGCAAAATTTACTACAGGCAATCTTTGATATTTCTTTTTAATACTAATTAAAATTTCAAATATTTCTTTTTTAACAGTCCTATATGTATAATCTCCAAAAACAGGTATGCTATCATCAATCTTTCTACAAATTAAAGTTTCTGCAGCATTTACATAGCTTTGACAATATTCTTTCGAAAGATTATGCAACTCGCTGTCATTCATATTGTTTAACCTTTTAATCATACTAGTAACCATTCTCTGATGACGGATAGCTTCGATTATATTGCCTGTACCTGCCTCGCCTTTAGTACGAATCATCGCAGCTCCTTCCCAAATACGTCGAACCGCTTCACCTAGATTTCTACACCCACATACAAAAGGGATGGTAAATTTTCGTTTGTTAATATGATAAAATGGGTCTGCAGGTGTTAAAACCTCGGACTCGTCAACCATATCAACACCTAATGATTCAAGGGCTTGTGCTTCAACAAAATGACCAATTCTAGCCTTAGCCATTACCGGAATTGTGACATTATCCATTATTTCCTGGATCTTTGTTGGATCAGCCATTCTGGCTACTCCACCTTGTGCACGAATATCAGCAGGAACTCTTTCCAAAGCCATAACCGCAACAGCACCGCTGTCTTCTGCTATGATTGCTTGTTCAGCGTTTGTAACATCCATTACAACTCCGCCTTTTTGCATTTTTGCAAAACCTTTTTTTAGTTTTTCTGTTCCAATTTTTAGTTCTGGTATTATTAATTTATTCATAATTTTTTGCCCCCAAATACTACCAATCCAAATCCGATATATACAAATCATTATTAAGGGCACCGGTTACTTATAAATCTATTGGTCTTTTTATTAAAATTCAAAGGAAAAACAATTATATTATTTAGTTAAGGATTCTATCATTTCTTTTCCAAAAGTCGTCAAACCATATAATTTTATATTTTTTCCACCGGATTTCTCCTCAACAATATCCAAACTAAGAAGCGATTCATCTTCTTTATATCTTGTCCCCATTCCTCTTAAAGCACCTATAACATTAGTTGGTGTTGTCTTAACATTATAAGCTATTTCTGAAGTATAACTACAACTTGGACTTATTTCAAAAAGATATTCAGCAATCTTTTTTCTTACATTGCTTCTTCTTAAAGCACGAATAACAAGAGGTCTTTTAATATTCAAAGACTCTTGTCCTTGAGTTCCACTTCGCATCCCATCCACTTTATCAAAAAGGATAACAAATTTCTCATTTATAAATTACTCGCCTCATGGATAACCATCTGTATATATAACTGCATATTTACCTAAATTTAAATAAAAATTTTAAACTAAAATAATCAAATATTTTAATGAAAATTAAAATTAATCCTATAAAAAATATCTATTATGACAAAAAAATTTACATAATTCTTTCTATCATTTCTAAAACAAAACCATCACTATCAATTGCATAGCGTGCTATCCCAATTTTTTTTGCATAATTCTTCATTTTTTTAACAGCTAGAAAACGTTCATAAGTTGAACCTTTTTGTATAACTTCAAGCTCTAATATACAATCAGCAATCCCTTCCATTTTTCTTTCAAAAATATCACCATGTATGCCTTTGGTCATTATAACAAAAAGAACACCTCTTTTTTCTATGTTACTGATTTTTGCGGCATGAATTGTCCTAAGAACCTCTTCTTGAGTATATAAACTTAAGAAAAAATCTAATGAATTTATAATTATTTTTTCAGCTTGGGTTGTGTTAATTCTATCAGACAGTATTGCTAAAAAATCCACTGTTCCTTTTGGAATAGGTGGCATACCTGAAGATCCAATTTCTATTAGCTCTCTTAGCCTAACTTTAGCTCTTTGTTCATATACACTAATCCTTTTTTCTTCTCTGCTTAAAACATGTTTAGTGTATTCTGTAGCTATATCAACAATTTCAAGATTTGCATTATTCCATCCAAACCTACCCATTGTATCTACAACTTCAGATTCCGTTTCCTCTGTAGAAAAATAAAGTACATTATCAGAAGTTGCTAATTGTTTACTTAATATTTCAATACTGCTCCCAGGTGATCCAAGCAGTAGTACAGAAAATCCTCTAGGTGTTCCACCTTCAAGCATTTTATCAAGTTTTTCTATTCCTGTACTAATAAATTCCTCGTTATCCATTTTTAATCTTCACTAAATTTATTTAAATAAAAGTTAGATTAAATAAAAGAATCTCTAACTTTCAGTATTTTATCGTTTAAGTAAATTAATCTATTAAGATGTTTTTCTAGTCCTTCTTCCTCTATTGCCAATGATATTGTATGAATATCTTTTGCCCTTGTTTTATTTACTATATGATAAAAGAACTCAGTTACAATGTCTGCGTCATTATATATTATTAAATTGCTTAGAGAATCTATTACAAGATATTTATCAGTATCTTCACCAATCTCCTTAAAAGTGTTCATTATCTCAAGACCGAGTATCTCAAGCATTGTAGGGCTCTCAAGATAAATACAATTATCATCTGTTCTAAGAATTCCTGCAGCTCGTGAGATACAGTCTATGAACTTAACGTTTTTTGCTTCAGATATGTAATCATATTGTTTTATTAGAGTATCATATGGTTTTGAAACAGTAACATAAACCCATGCATCACTTGAATTTAATTGAATATGTTCAAATAATGCTTGTATCAAATCATAGTAGTTACTTCCTGGTAATAATATTCCAATAGACTGATTTACCTTTATTGCATTAGAAATCCTTTCTTTTAAACCATCGATTAAAACATTTGGCATTAATCTCACTCTCTAGATTTCAATAATGGAGCAAGTTCTACCCCATTTTTGGCTGTAATACTCATTGCAGATTTAGTTCTACTATGAGCAGCACCACGCATCTTTACTAGTTGAAAAGTTCTAATTAAATCACCTTTTCTTTCAAAGTCCCCTAAAAACATTATTCCATCAGATATGAATTCTTCGATTCCATATTGAGAATATTTAAAGGTCATTGGCGGAACTTCTGAAGTTAAAAGAGTTGTACATTTCATTGCTGCAAGTGATGATCCAAGTTTGAAAATAAAATCTCTTATCATCTCCGGAGTTTGCAATCTATAACAAAGTGCGGTTATTGAATCTATTACGAGACGTTTAACATTTAGCTCTTCAGCAATATCTCTTAATATATCAAGTAGGGCACTTGCATCCTCTACTGTGTATTTCTCAGTATCTAAACCAAGTCTCTCACTGATTATTCTAAGATCTATTAAGTTTAACATTCCTGATTCAATTAATTTTTTATCATAAAAATTAAATCCTTCCATGTTTTTAGTCAACTTAAATAATGGTTCAGTTATTGTAAAAAAAACGCCTCTTTCACCTTGTAAAGCACCATTTATTAAATACTGCATACATAAAGTTGTCTTACCTGATCCACTGCTACCAACAACTAATACAGTGCTACCTGTAGGTATCCCACCACCCAGCATTATATCTAGTTGTTCAATGCCTGTTTTACACAAACCTTCCTCAATTGTTAATCTCTCCTCTTTTTGCATAATACCAACCACATATACATTTTTTAGATATAAAATTTAATGTTTTTAACAAATTAAATGTTATATCCCAACTCCTTCAAGAAAATATTAATCCAATTTTACTATTTAAAATATTGCTAAAATATTTGTATTACATCATTAATGTAAACTAAGTTATTATATAAAAATAGTGCAGGGGAAGGGATTTGAACCCTCGGACTCCTTCGAGACAGGATGTCTCATCGAACCCTTTATTTTATTAGATCTTAAGTCCTGCGCCGTTGGCCATGCTTGGCTACCCCTGCAAGGAAAATGCGGGCGCCGGGAATTGAACCCGGGCAGAGGGCTTGGAAGGCCCTAATCATAACCCCTAGATCACACCCGCGGAATCAGGAGTGAAATGCGCTATTTGTTTTAGTATTTTGCTATAAGATTAACATATTTTTTCCTCTTAAAAAATACGAGGAGTAAAAAGAAATTAATAAATTAGTATTCCTTAGAGTTACACCTAAATATTAATATAATTATCTATCACTTCTAAAAAGTATCAATATGAAAAATAAAAAAGAAGGACTAAACTAGTCCTAATTATATAAAAAGGTCTTTAATATTTGGAAAAAATTTGAAAAATTTCGTAATAAATTGAGAAGCATTGTATTTATAATTTGTTTTTTTCTTGGCATAGTCACTGGATATTCTGTCCAAGTGCTCTGTGAACCATAAATATCTTTTGCCTTTGCTCTAATTGTAAATTCACCTTCTTCATCCCATGTATGGTTTGCAAAGTACTCGACACCAGAATCTTTGAATTCACTCCAAGACGGTGTAGTTTCATCACCCCATTCAATATAATATGATAATTGGTCTCCATCTGGATCAGTGGATGTAAATGTATAAGTATAAGATTCACCTGGTTTTCCAGTTGTTGGTCCAGTTATTACAGGTGCACTTGGAGGATCATTTGGAATAACTACAGAGGTAAGACCACAAACTTCATTAAAACCAACTGGTCCAATTAAACTTGTATCTGCTGTACATGCATCAATTTCATAGAGGTTATCATTAAACACTGCAAAACATTTGTCTCCTGGTGCAAACGTAAGTCCACCAAAAGCTGAGCCATTTCCAAATACACCAGTAGGACCTACTAAGGTTGTTGCACCTGTTGTTAAATCAATAGTATATAGTTTGAACTCTTCATAAGTACACTGATTGATACCATATAAAACATCGCCATCTCTAAAATCCAGTCCATCCATACTAGGTGAAATTGCTGCTATATATGTAGAACTTGGAACCGTTATATCAAATTTCCATAATTTACCTTGATCTTCAAAACAACTGGTTAAATATCCAAGGCCATCACTACTAAAGGCAACAGCCCCCTCACCTGTTACTTCAGTAACACTAATATCTATTGAGTCCAAAAATTCACCAGTGTCCCTATCAATTAATCTTATATAATTTTCATTCCTATCAAACATATAGATGTCATTTCCTCTATCAGAAAGACCAAATGGAATGGTTCCTGAATCTAAATCTCCAACAAAGGTTCCTGTACCTGTAGAAGGATTAATTGATATGAATTCAAGATCGTAAAAAGTACAAGCATACAACTTATAAACAAATGTACTTTCTTGTAAAAAATCATTTTTTTCATCATTTGTCTTGTTTATTGCACCAGTTACTGTAAAAGCTGTAACACACATCATTATAAAAATTAAAATTCCCGATATTTTTTTATTCATAATATAGGACCTCCCCTTTATTTTTATAATAATAGTATAAATTATAGTTTTTTAAATATTTCCTAAATAAATAAAAAAGAAAAAGAAGGACTAACAAAGTCCAAATCTTTGAAAAAACATTTGAAATACTGGGAAACGCTCGAAAAACCATTCTAAAATATCAAGATTAATCAATTTACTACGGGGAACAGTTACTACAAGTTCTGACCAACCACTTTCATTACCATAAAAGTCCTTAGTTTTTGCTCTTACTGTATGTTTTCCTTCATGACACCAAGAGTTAGAAATTATAAACTCTTCATCTGATTCAAAGGGACCATGCCATTTGGGAGTTGTATCATTACACCATTCAATCCAGTAATATACTATATCACCTTCTGCATCATTTGTTGTAAATGTGTAATCTCTAGGTTTATTAACTGTTACAGTTGTTGGTCCATCTATGTCTGGAGCAGCTGGTGGTGTATTGTTTCTTATTGGTAGTCCTGCTGCTATCCATGCGGTGATTCCGCCTAGCATGTTGTAAATTTTTCCTGTAAAGTTATTACATATTAGATAGCTTGCTACAAGACTTC